>Ga0209256_1000065_pt1 | contig 248104 bp, 228 predicted proteins | sample AraplaCol_mCL_r2_2_FD_184270 | JGI IMG/M metagenome (GOLD analysis project Ga0209256, IMG submission 184270) | Arabidopsis root microbial communities from North Carolina, USA - plate scrape MF_Col_mCL_r2 (SPAdes) (version 3) | ecosystem: Host-associated > Plants > Roots > Endosphere | place... | reverse complement strand
CCGAACAGGACAGTGAAACGACTCAGCGCCGATGATAGTGCGGGTTCCCGTGTGAAAGTAGGTCATCGTCAGGCTCTTACAGCCCCAAAAACCCCCGGTCCATCGCGATCGGGGGTTTTTGCTTTGCACAGCACAAACAAGAAAAAACGCCAGGAGACGGATCAGATGCTCCGAGAGCGCCAAAAGTGAAGCAAAACGCTTGGCGCGGGGTACACCAATTACCGATTGCGGATATCTGTTTGGCCCACTTCGGCCGCGCCAGCGCTGACCAGCTCCGCCAAGATATCGCCAGTCAGCCGACCCAACTCGACATCACTGAAAAAGCGTGATTGGATCGCCTCGAGATAGGGCGTGCCGTGCAACCAGGCATTCCATCCGGCTGTCGAGATGGTCTGCACTTCCAGCAACTTGAACTTCATCAAGACCTTGATGGCATGCCGCGCATGCTTGGCCGGATCGCGCATCAATTTCTCCAGGCGCTGACGCGCAACAGCCAGCGCTTTCCCAACATCGTCGAACACCGCTCCGTGCCCCGGAATCACTCGTTCCGGCGCCAGCTTCTCGATCAGATCCAAGGTCGCTCCTATTTCTCCGAACGACGGCTCCCCCGCCAGTTCTGGAAACGCGATACCGAACCCGTTCTCCCACAGCGCATCCGCCGATATCAACGTACGCGACTGCTCATCGAACAAGATGACCGAGTGAGGATCGTGCCCCGGTGCCGCGTGCACCTGCCACGGCCTGCCGCCAAGCACGCAATCGCTACCCGGCAGCAGCAGCGTTGTGAATCGGAACCTGGGACAAGTCTGCCCGGTAGCCAGAAAACTCAGCCCCTGCTGGTCCCAGCTCTCCACAAATGCAGCTTCCCCCGGCGGAATCTCGGTACGAACCGTTGGATATCGCAGTTGCAGCGCAGCATTCCCTCCGCAGTGGTCACTGTGCAGATGCGTATTCAGAATTCGGTCGAGCGGTCGCTCTCCCAGTACCGACTCGACCAGCGCCAAGGTCTGCTCGGCGTGCGCGGCGTATCCCGTGTCGACCAGCGCAGTCTCTTCGCCGGCCACGAACAGCACGTTGTTCGAAGACAGCCACCCCCGCTCGAACACAACGACACCCGCCGGCAGCCCGGCGCCAGCCGACGAAGGGCTCATCTGTGCCGCTCAGGCGTTTGCATTGACGCGAAGCTCACGCCGCAGGATCTTCCCGACATTGGTCTTCGGCAGCGATTCCCGGAACTCGATGTGCTTCGGCCGCTTGTAGCCGGTGAGCTGCGAATGGCAGTACTGCAGCACCGCATCCTCGGTCAGCGCCGGATCCCTGCGGACCACGAAGACCTTGATGGCTTCGCCCTGCTTTTCATCGGGTACGCCCACCGCCGCGCACTCCACCACTCCCGGGCATAGCGAGATCACGTTCTCCAGCTCGTTCGGGAAAACATTGAAGCCGCTGACCAGGATCATGTCCTTCTTGCGATCGACGATGCGGCTGTAGCCGTCTTCCTGCATCACCGCGATGTCGCCGGTGCGCATGAAACCGTCGGCAGTGAAGGCCGCGGCAGTCTCGGCCGGCTGGTTGTAGTAGCCCTTCATCACGTTCGGGCCCTTGATGCAGAGCTCGCCCGCCTCGCCGACGGGCAGCGAGTTTCCGTCGTCATCCTTGATCGCGATCTCGATGCTGGGCAGCGGCAGCCCGATCGTGCCGGTGAATTTGGTGTTCGACACCGGATTGTTGGTGCCGATCGCGCATGTCTCGCTCATGCCCCAGCCTTCGATCATCGGACAGCCGGTGGCCTCGAACCACTTGCGCGCGGTGCCTTCCGAGGCAGCCATGCCGCCCGCCTGGGAGACGAAAAGCGTCGAGAAGTCGACCGACTTGAATTCCGGGTGCATCAGCAACGCATTGAACAGGGTGTTCACGGCTGGCAGCATGTGGAAGGGCCGTTTCTTCAGCACCGCGATGAACTTGTCGAAGTCGCGCGGGTTCGGGATCAGCGTCATGTGCGAACCCTGGCGGATCACCAGCAGGCACAGCGTCAGCGCGAAGATGTGATAAAGCGGCAGCGCCGCGATGCTGTTGACCTTCGCCAGGTCACCCGCGCGCGACAGTGCCGGCGTGAACCAGGCCTCGGCCTGCAGCGTGGCCGCGACGATGTTGCGGTGGGTCAGCACCGCGCCCTTCGACAAGCCGGTCGTGCCGCCTGTGTACTGCAGGAAGGCGATCGAATCGAGCGTGCTCTGATCGGGCCCCAGCGTGCGGCCACGTCCCTCGGCAATCGCCCGGCTGAACGGCGTCACGCTGCGCCCGTCGCTCAGCGGCAGCTTGTAGGCCGGCACGAGCTTCGCGAGATGGCGCACGGCCATCGTGATCCACGCGCCGTACAGGCCGCCCAGCAGGTCACCCATCGAGGTCATGACCACGTGCTTCACCGGCGTGCGCTCGATCACCTTCTCGAGCGTGGACGCGAAGTTTTCAAGAATGACGATGGCCGTCGCGCCGGAGTCCTTCAGCTGGTGCTCCAGCTCCCGCGCCGTGTACAGCGGATTGACGTTGACGCACGTGTATCCCGCGCGCAGCACGCCGCACATGGTGACCGCGAACTGCGGGATGTTCGGCAGCATGATCGCCACCCGCGCACCTGGCTCCAGCCCGCGCGACTGCAGCCAGGCGCCCAGCGCCTTCGACAGCGCATCGAGCTCGCCGTAAGACATCCAGCGCTCCATGCAGACCGAGAAGGGCCTGTCGGCATAACGGGCAAAGGCCTCGTCGAACATCTGGGGCAACGAGCGGTACTGCTCCGGATGAATCTCGTGCGGCACGCCGGCCGGATAGTTCTGTCGCGCGGATGTGTTGGTCTGCATGCAAGCTCCTTTGGCGCGGATTGTGGAAGGCACCCTGCCTCCGCGACCAGCGGGCTTGTCCTAGGGAAGGGGTGTGCGCTGTCGCGCGCGCGATAGCTGCGCGTGCGAACAACCCTTCGAGGTTTCAGGCCTTGCCGGACTCGCCCGGCAGCAACACCCCGGCCTCGATGTCGGTCGCGACCTTCAGCGACTCGTACAGCGGCGTGAAATCGGGCTCGGTGAGGTCGAACAGCTGCCTGAAGCTGTCGATCACGAAGTAGTTGGCCTGGTAAGTGTCGATCTTGTAGCGCGTGCGCATGGTGCGCAGCAGGTCCAGCGGCAGGCGGCGCGGCCCGTCGCTGAGCACGGCGTGCCTGAGTTCGCCTACCGAGCTGAGGATGCCCGCGCCGTACGCGCGCAGGCCGTCCGGCTGGCGGATCAGGCCGAACTCCACCGTGTACCAGTAGAGCCGCGCGAGCTTCTCGCCCGCGCCGAGTTCGTGCGCCTTGATGCCGCCCTGGCCGTAGCGCTGCACGTAGTCGGCGAAGGTCGGGTCGAACAGCATCGGCACGTGGCCGAACAGATCGTGGAACACGTCGGGCTCGACGATGTAGTCGAACTCCTCGGGCTTGCGGATCCAGTCCGTCACCGGAAACTTGCGGTTCGCGAGCAACGTGAAGAAGGGCAGCTCCGGAATCAGCCCAGGCACCGCCACGATCTCCCAGCCTGTCGCCTTGTGCAGCCGCTCGTTGAGCTCGTCGAAGCGCGGGATGCGGTCCTTCACGCCCAGCGAGGGCAGCGCGTTGATGAAGGCGTCGCAGGCCAGGCCCGGCAACTGCGCCACCTGCCGCTCGTAGAGGCGGCGGTAGGTGTCGTGGTCGGCCGGCGTGTAGCTGGCCCAGTCCTGCGGGCAGGTGTAGTCGGCCAGCACCGCGCCGCCGCGCGAGTAGTCGCCGCGCGGCGGGCGGTCGGAGGCGCCATAGACGGCGGGGGTGACAACTGCGGCGGCGGGGGAGTCCATGAAAAAGCGATCTCGGAGGAGGAAGGTTTACTTGAGCCAGCGGTCCATCGTCCGCTGGAAGTCGCCGCCGGCTTGCTGCAGGTGCAGCCATTGGTCGACATACGACTTGAAGGCCACGTCGTCGCGCGGCAGCATCCAGGCCATTTCGCCGTACTGCAGCGGCTTGTCGGGGTTGACCGCGCACAGGCCGGGCTTGAGCTTCTGCTGCGTGATGGCCTCGGCCGCCTCGGTGACGAACACGTCGGCGCGGTTGGCGAGGATCTCGTCGAAGATCGTCACGTTCTCGCCGTGCAGCGTGAGTTTGGCCTGCTTGAAATTGGCCCGGGCGAATCGCTCGTTGCTGCCGCCCGGATTGAAGATGACGCGCACCGACGGCTTGTCGATGGCCGCCACGCTCTGGTACTTCGACACGTCGGCGCAGCGCGCGATGGGCGTCTTGCCGTTGACCATGTAGGGTGCGCTGAAGAAGGCGCGCTTCTGCCGGTCGGTGGTGACCGACACGCCGCCCACGGCGATGTCGCACTTGCCGGCGGCCAGGTCGGGCAGCAGGTTGGCCCAGGTGGTCTTGACCCACTCGGGCTTCGCGCCGAGGCTGGCGCTGAAGCCGGTCATCAGGTCGACGTCGATGCCCTCGAATGCGCCGTCGGGCTTCTGGAAGCTGAAGGGCTTGTAGTCGCCCGGGGTGCAGATGCGCAGTACCGCGGCCTTCTGCACCGTGTCCAGGTGCGAGGCCCCGGCCACCGGCGTGGTGGCGGCCGGCGCCATGGCGCAGCCCGAAAGAAGGGCGGCTGCCGCCGCAATGAAGGTCAGACCGATCGAAGGCGTACAGCTGCGCATGCGTGCTCCAGAAGCGTGAATAAGGGATGGGGCCCTTATTTTGCGGCGCTCAGCACCCCGCGGCGCATCTGGTCGAGTTCGATGCTCTCGAACAGCGCCTTGAAGTTGCCGTTGCCGAAGCCGTCGTCGCCCTTGCGCTGGATGAACTCGAAGAAGATCGGGCCGAGCTGGTTCTCGCTGAAGATCTGCAGCAGCAGCGCGTCCTTCTTGCCGTCGATCAGGATCTTGCGCTTGTGCAGCTCCTCCACGCTTTCGCCGTGGCCGGGAATGCGCTTGTCGACCAGCTCGTAATACGTGTCGATGGTGTCCAGCAGCGTCACACCATTGGCGCGCAGCGCGTCGACCGTCTTGTAGAGGTCGTCCGAGCCCATTGCAATGTGCTGGATGCCTTCGCCGTTGTACATGTCCAGGTACTCCTGGATCTGGCCGGCCTGCTCCTTGCCCTCTTCGTTGATTGGGATGCGGATCTTGCCGCAGGGGCTGGTCATGGCCTTGCTCTTCACGCCGGTGACCTGGCCTTCGATGTCGAAGTACTTTACTTCGCGGAAGTTGAACAGGCGCTCGTAGAACTCGGCCCATTCGTTCATGCGGCCGCGGTGCACGTTGTGCGTCAGGTGGTCGATGTAGGTCAGGCCGTTGCCCACCGGGGCCAGCGCCTCTTCGGCCGTCAGGCCCGGCAGCGCCTCGAAGTCGACGTCGAAGAAGCCGATGTTGCCGATGTCGCCCGGCTTCGCGCCGTTCTTGCCACGCCAGCGGTCGACCAGGTAGATCAGGCTGTCGCCGATGCCCTTGATGGCGGGAATGTTCAGCTCGCCCGGGCCGGCCTTGTCGGCGAAGCCCCAGGCGCCCAGCGAAATGGCGCGCTCGTAGGCGAACTTGGCGTCCTGCACGCGGAAGGCGATGGCGCAGACGCTGGGGCCGTGCAGGCGCGCGAAGCGCTGCGCGAACGAATCGGGCTCGGCGTTGATGATGAAGTTGATCGTGCCCTGGCGGTACAGCAGCACATTCTTGTGGCGGTGCTTGGCCACGGCCTTGAAGCCCATGCGCTCGAACACCTTGCCCATGGCGGCCGGATCGGGTGCCGCGTACTCGATGAATTCGAAGCCGTCGGTGCCCATGGGGTTCTCCCAGGGCGTGAAGGCGGGGGCGTCGGCAAGGCTCATGTGCGGTCTCCGGTAGAGGTGGGGAATGGAACGGATCGAATGAAATGGGGCGCGAATCGGCCGGTCATGCAATGTAGGGTGGATGCCTCTCAGGTTTTCTGCGTTTCCACGCGCTTATGATGGCTCTTGCGCAGTAAAGCTGCAAAAATGGCGAAATGGAAGCACTGGACAAGATTGATCGGCTCATTTTGCGCACGCTGCAAGCAGACGGCCGCGCCACCTACGACCAGATCGCCGAGCAGGTGAGCCTGTCGCCCAGCGCCGTGCTGCGCCGGGTCAAGCGGCTGGAAGAGCATCGGGTGATCGACCGCTATGTGGCCCTGGTCCAGCCCGAAGCCGTCGGCCTGGGGCTGACCGCCTACCTCAACGTGCGGCTGGAAAAGCACACCGAGACCCACAAGCGCAACCCCATGGACCTGTTCCGCGCCAGCGTGCAGACCTGGCCCGAGGTGGTCGAATGTGCGGCTCTCACCGGCGACATGGACTACCTGCTGCGCGTGGTGGTGGCCGACATGGCTCACTACAGCCGCTTCATCATGGACACCCTGCTCAAGCACCCGAGCGTTGAAGACTGCAAGACCAGCTTCGTGCTCGACCGTGTCAAGGCCACAACAGCTGTGCCTGTTTAGCCACAATTTGGTTGCGATGGCGCCACACGTTCTGGTAAGGGGTCACGAATGTGTCCCCGGATTAACCTTGTGAACTTGTTGTTTAGGTGAAAACCCTTACATTGGAGCCATGCTTACCGCCAAGACCCTTCTCAAAGCGTCTCTCGGCATTGGCTCTTTCCTGAAGGCGCCAATGGTTGAGGCGCAACCACGCGCAGTCAGCGCGCCTCAACCGGTGATGGTGCCGATCCGCTCGATCGGCCCCCGCGAACGCGAGCGCATCGCCCGCCACCTGCTCGACCTCACTCCGCACGACCGCTACCTGCGCTTCGGCTACGCGGCGGCCGACGAGCAGATCCAGCGCTACGTCGACAGCCTCGATTTCGAGCGCGACGAGCTCTTCGGCATCTACAACCGCCGCCTCGACCTGATCGCGATGGCCCACCTGGCCTTCGCCCCCGGCGACCAACACAGCGACTGCGCCGAGTTCGGCGTTTCCGTGTCGGCCCATGCCCGCGGGCGCGGCTACGGCGCCCGCCTCTTCGAGCGTGCGGTGGTCGTGGCGCGCAACGAAGGCGTGGGCATGCTCTTCATCCATGCGCTGAGCGAGAACGCCGCCATGCTGAAGATCGCCCGCAACGCCGGTGCCACCGTGGTGCGCAGCGGCTCGGAAGCCGAGGCTCATCTCGAACTGCCCAGCGCCACCTTCGACAGCCGCATGAGCGAGATCGCCCTGGAGCACTACGCCGCCGTCGACTTCGCGCTCAAAAGCCGCGCCAAGCAGTTCTGGGCCTTCCTGGCCAGCCTGCAGGAAGTGCGCAGCGGCATGCGCGACGCCCGGAAGAAGTCGGCGCCCTGAGCTCCGCGGCCCTGGCGGCTGCTTCCGTACTTACCCTCGGGGAGGGCCGGTAGAGCGTGTCACACGCAATCCGGTATCCTTGTCCCTCCTCAACTCCGCCCTCCCGCAGTGGCCGAACCTCACCCTGAACGCGCTCCCGTCGAACGGGAAGACAAGCGCAGCTTTCTCCAGAAACTCGCCGAATTCATCCACCCCGGCCCCGATTCGCGCGACGAGCTGATCGAAACCCTGGCAGACGCCGAGGACAACGAGGTGATCGGCGCGGAGTCGCGCGTGATGCTCGAAGGCGTGCTGCGCATGGCCGACATGACCGCCGGCGACGTGATGGTCGCCGCGCCGCGCATGGACCTGGTGAACATCGACGCCCCGTTCGACGCGCTGCTGCATCTCGTCATCGACACCGCGCACTCGCGCTTTCCGGTGTACGAGGGCGAGAAGGAAAACATCATCGGCATCCTGCTCGCGAAGGACCTGCTCAAGCTGCAGCGTGCGCCGGGCCTGAACATCCGCGCGCTGCTGCGCCCGGCCACCTTCGTTCCCGAGAGCAAGGGCCTGAACGACCTGCTGCGCGAGTTCCGCGGCAACCGCAACCACCTGGCCATCGTCATCGACGAGTTCGGCCGCGTGGCCGGCCTCATCACCATCGAGGACGTGCTCGAGCAGATCGTCGGCGAGATCGAGGACGAGTTCGACATCGCCGAGGACGAGGGCGACATCTTCGGCCTGGCCGACCACACCTACCGCGTCTCGGGCGACACGCCCATCGAGCGCGTCGCCGAGGCCTTCGGCATCGTGTTCGACGAGGAACAACTCAGCGAAGACTTCGACACCATCGGCGGCCTGATCGCGCACGAGATGGGCCACGTGCCCAAGCGCGGCGAGCACCATGCGATCGGCGGCTTCGACTTCGTCGTGCTGCACACCAAGGGCGGCGCGGTGCGCTGGTTCAAGGTGTCTCCGGCGCGCGGCGGCGACGCGGCCGACTGATGGCTCGCGCGCCGGCTTCCTTCTTCGCCTCCTTCCTTCGTCCGCTGGGCTTCGTCGCCGCCGGGCTCGCGCAGGCGCTCTCGATGGCTTCGCCGGCCGGCGGAAAGCCGCTGTGGTGGCTGCAGCTGCTGTCGCTTGGCGCGTTCGTCTGGCTGTTGGACGGACTGCGTTCGCAGGGCGCAGGCTGGCGACGTGCCGGGCTGCACGGCTGGCTGTTCTCCACCGCCTGGCTCACCGGCAGCTTCTGGTGGCTCTTCATCTCGATGCACACCTATGGCGGCCTGCCGGCGCCGCTGGCCGCCATCGCCGTGCTCGCGCTGGCTGCTGCACTGGGCCTTTATTACGCAGTCGCCGCGGCGTGGTTCGTCGTACGGGGGCCGAGGGGCCGGGTGACGGGCGCGCTGGTTTTCGCCGCGCTCTGGACGCTGGCCGAGCTGGTGCGCGGCAGCTGGTTCACCGGTTTCCCTTGGGGCGCCGGCGGCTACGCGCATGTCGAGGGGCCGCTCTCGGCGCTTGCGCCATGGGTGGGCGTCTACGGCATCGGCGCCGCAGGAGCACTGGCTGTTGCGCTGGTCGCGCTGCATCGTCCGCTGCGCATCGTGGAAGCCGCGCAGGGCGTGGTGCTGATCGCGCTCGTGTTCGCCGTGCCGAACCTCGTGCCCGCGCTGCGCGACGATGTGCGAGGCGCGAAAGGCGCGGCCGGCAACCTGAGCGTCGCGCTCCTGCAGGGCAACATCCCGCAGGACGAGAAGTTCATTCCCGGCGGCGGCATCGAGACCGCGCTGAGCTGGTACGGCGAGCAACTGCGCGATGCCAAGGCTTCGCTCGTCGTCACGCCCGAAACCGCCTTGCCGCTGCTGCCTCAGCAACTGCCAGCCGGCTATCTCGAAGCGATCAAGGCCCGCTACAGCCAGGGCAATCAAGCCGCCATCGTGGGCCTGCCGCTCGGCGGGCAGGGCACCTACAGCAACGCGGTGCTCGGCTTCCGCCCCGGCGACGCGCAGCCCTACGCCTACAGCAAGCACCACCTCGTGCCTTTCGGCGAATTCATTCCCTGGGGCTTCCGCTGGTTCATCCAGATGATGAACATCCCTCTCGGCGACTTCGCGCGCGGCGGGCTTGCCCAGCCGCCCTTCGTCTGGCAAGGTCAGCGCATCGCGCCCAACATCTGCTACGAGGACTTGTTCGGCGACGAGATCGGCGCGAACTTCCGCGACGAGGCCAGCGCGCCCACCATCCTGCTCAACGTGAGCAACATCGCCTGGTTTGGCGACACGGTGGCCATCGACGAGCACCTGTCGATCTCGCGCATGCGCGCGCTGGAGTTCGCGCGGCCGATGGTGCGCTCGACCAACACCGGCGCCACCGTGGTGATCGACGCCCAGGGCCGCGTCGCGCACGAGCTGCCGCGCCTCACGCGCGGCGTGCTCGAGGCGAGCGTGGAAGGCCGTCGCGGCCTCACGCCCTTCGCGCGCTGGGTGGCACCGTTCGGCCTCTGGCCGCTGTGGCTGCTGGCCATGGCCATCGTGGCGGTGGCCTGGGTGCACGGCCGCCGCCAGAACTGAAACCGGTCAGGCTGCCGGAGCCGCCTTCACCGGCCAGTCGCGCAGCTTGCCCGGGTTCAGCAGGCCCAGCGGGTCGAAGCGCTTCTTCACCTCGATGACCTCCGGCGGCAGCGGCCCGCCGGCCTTGCCGTCTTCGACGATGTTCACGTGCGGGTTGTTGATGTGCACGTTGTGCTCGCGGTGGATGCGCATGATCTCCTGCAGCCGCTCCTCGGTGCTGAAGCGCACCAACTGCAGCCCGCTGCAGGTCATGAGGCCGGCCACGTTGCGCAGGAACTCGATGTGCATCATCACCTCGCCGGATTCGCCGCCCAGCAGCTTCTCCATCTCGATGACCTGCTCGACGTGCCGGCCCGGAACGAAGCCGCTCTGCAGGTAGGTGAGGTTCGGATCGATCTTCAGCGCATGCAGCGTCGTGTGGTTCCAGGTGAATTCCATCAGCGTGCGATTGCTCTTCTGCACCTCGGCCGCCGTCTTGCGGTAGCCGACGGTGCCGCCGAGGGCCTCCACCAGCTGCAGCATCGCGGGCTCGCATGACTCGGCCACCAGCGACAGCACCGTGTGGCAGCCCTTGGGCAGGTGCGCGGCGAGTTGCGACAGATGGTCGGAGATGGGCGCCGCGAAGAAAGTGACACCGCGCTTCACGATGCCCGGCGCATGCGCAAGCTTGTCGGCGAAGTTCAGCGCGCTTTCGAAGTCGCCGAAGGTCACCAGCGTCTCGAGCCACGGATGCGCGGGTGCCAGCGCGATCTCCAGCTCCAGCACCAGTCCATTGGTGCCCCACAGGTGGTGCATGCGCATCGCCTCGGCGCCGCGCAGCTCCACGACTTGCGGCTCGGCCTCGATGGTCATCGCGCGGATGCCGATCACGTTGCCGGGCGCGCCCAGCGGTCCGTAGTTGATGGAGCCCACGCCACCGAAGCCGCCGCCGAACAGGCCGCCCAGCGTCGCGCTGCGGTAGGTCGATGGAACACAGCGCAGCTCCTGCCCCGTGGGCTTCGTCTGCTTCTCGAGTTCGCCGAGACGGATGCCGGCCTGCGCGCGCGCCACGCCGGGGTGCACCCACAGGCAGCTGTTGTAGCCCGTCATGTCGAGCACCACGCCGCCGGCCAGCGGCGTGGTCTGGCCGTAGTTGCCTGTACCGCTGCCGCGGATGGTGATGGGCACGCAGCGGCGCGCACAAGCACCGACCACCGCGCGGATCTCTTCCTCGGTGCGCGGCCGCACGACCACGTCGGCGCGCTTGTCCTTGAGCTGGCGCACCAGCACGGGGCTGAACCACGAGAAATCGGAGGACAGCCGCGTGACGCGGCTCTCGTCGGTGATCCAGTCGAGGTCGGGCAGTTCGAGCAGCAGTTGCTCGATGGCGGAAACAGGGGCGTTCATGGTCAAGGTCAGTCCTGGGAAAGTTCGCTCGCATGCCACGAGCCCAGCGCCAGCTTGGTGAGCCAGGCCATCAGCACGAAGAGCGCGACACCGGTGAGGGAAATGAGCAGCAGCGCCGCGAACATGCGCGGGATGTTCAGCTGGAAGCCCGCCTGCAGGATCTGGTAGGCCAGCCCCGCGCCCGAACCGCCGGTGCCCGCGACGAACTCGGCCACCACTGCGCCGATCAGCGCGAGGCCGCTGGAAATGCGCAGCCCGCCGAAGAAGTAGGGCAGCGCGCTCGGAATGCGCAGCCGCACCAGCTGCTGCCAGCGAGTCGCGCGGTTGAGCTTGAAGTAGCTCTGCAGGTCGGGGTCGATGCTGCGCAGGCCCAGCGTGGTGTTGCTGATGATCGGGAACAGCGCCACCAGCGCCGCGCACACCGTCATAGCCGCCACCGGGTTCTTCACCCAGATGATGATGAGCGGCGCCACCGCCACGATGGGCGTGACCTGCAGCAGCACGGCGTACGGGAAGAGCGCGGTCTCGATGCGCTTGCTTTGCACGAAAAGGAACGAGATCAGCACGCCCGCGACCGTGGCCAGCAGGAACGACAGCACCGTGATCTTCAGCGTGACCAGCAGCGCGTTGCCCAGCGGCGCCCAGTCGGTCACCAGCGTCTGCATCATCAGGTAGGGCGAGGGCACCAGGTAGGGCGGCAGCTCCATCGCAACCACCAGCCATTGCCAGAGGGCGACCAGCGCCACGCCGATCAGCACCGGGTAGAGCACGCGCTGCACGCGCGGCTGAGCCAGCAGCGGAAGGGTCTTGGCAGTCATCGCGCGGCCTCCTCGTCGGTGCTGCTGGCGCGCAGCAGGCTGTCCTGCAGCTGCTTCGCGTAGCGCGCGAATTCGGGCGTGACCATGAAGTCGGCGCTGCGCGGATAGGGCTCGTCGATGCGGAACTCCTCCACCACGCGGCCGGGCCGCGCGGCCATCATCACCACGCGGCTCGACAGGAACACCGCCTCGTGGATCGAGTGCGTCACGAAGATCACCGTGAGCTTCTTCTTGCGCCACAGCTCCAGCAGGTCGGCGTCGAGCTTGTGGCGCGTGATCTCGTCGAGCGCGCCGAAGGGCTCGTCCATCAGCAGCAGGTCGGGCTGCGTGACGAGGCCGCGCGCGATCGACACGCGCATCTGCATGCCGCCCGAGAGCGCACGCGGCAGCGCGTCGGCGAACTTCTCCAGACCCACGAGCGCGAGCGATTCCATCACCCGCGCGTCGGCCTCCTTGCGCGGCACGCCGGCCAAGTCCAGCGGCAGGCGCACGTTGGTGCGCACGCTGGCCCACGGCATCAGCGTGGGCGACTGGAACACGAAGGACATCTTGCGCGGGCAGTCGTGCAGCTGCGCCGCCGGCCGGCGCCACACCAGCAGGCGCCCGTCGCTGGGCTCCAGCATGCCCGCCACCATCTTCAGCAGCGTGCTCTTGCCGCAGCCCGAGGGGCCGAGCAGGGTGACGAACTCGCCTTCGGCGATGGACAGGTCCACGGGCAGCAGCGCCTGCGTGCCGTTGGGATAGGTCTTCTCGGCCGAGAGCACTTCCACCGCGGGTACGGCGGGTGAGTGCTCCGGGGGCGGTGCCAACGTGTGGGGGTCGATTCGGTTCATGCGCAGCGCGTCGTTAAGGTTCAGGGGATGACCTTGGCGTCCTTCACGAACTCGGTCGTGTAAGTCTTCGCCAGCTCCACCTTCGACGGATCGAGCAGCTTCGCGCTCACGAGAAAGTCGTAGCTCGCCTTCGCGCGTGCATCCGTCATCACGCCGATGCCCAGCTTGGCCGCGTCGCCGCCGGTGATCATTCCCATCTCCTTGAGCTTGGCGACGCTGTAGGCCAGCTGGTCGTCGGTCATGTTGGGGTTGTCCTTCTTGATGAGCGCGTTGGCGGGCGCGGGGTCGGCGAGGTAGCTCTTCCAGCCCTCGGCCGAGGCCTTCACGAAGGCGGCGACCTGCTTGCTGCGGTCCTTCACCGTCTTCTCCATGCACGACACGGTGGTCGCGTAGGCCGGGAAGCCGTGGTCGCTGAACATCAGCACGGTGCTCTTCACGCCGGCCTTCTGGATGGCGTAGGGCTCCGAGGTCAGGTAGCCCTGCTGCGCGGCGTTCTTGTCGGCCACGAAGGGCTGGATGTTGAAGGTGTAGGGGCGGGTCTGCTCGTCGGTGAGGCCGAACTTGGCCTTCAGCCACGGCCAGTAGCCGCGCTGGGCCTGCGCGCCGATCAGCAGCGTCTTGCCCTTGAGGTCCTCGAACTTCTTCACGTCCTCGTGCGCGATCAGCACCTGCGGGTCCTTCTGGAAGAAGGCCGCCACGTTGACCACCGGCACGCCGCCTTCGCGCACCTGCATCATCTGGATGTCGCTCGAACCCATGATGCAGTCGGCCTGGCCGGCGGCCATCATCTGCGTGATGTTGACCTGCGGGCCACCCATCTTGATGGTCACGTCCAGGCCGTACTTCTTGTAGATGCCCTGTGCCACGGCCTGGTAGAAGCCGCCGTGCTCGGCCTGCGCGTACCAGTTGGTCATGTAGGTGAACTTGTCCTCGGCCTGCGCGGGTGCGGCGGCGAGGAATGCGATGGCGGCGGCGCCGGCGATGGACAGTGCGAAGGAACGCATGATGAGGACCTCTCGTGGGCAGGGGAGTTGAAGAAGAAAACGAAGGAAAAGGAAGAAGCGGCCGTTGCAAGAAGCGGGCTCAGGCCGCCGGCTCGAAGCGCTGCTGGATGAAGCCCTGCTGGTGTCCGCGCTCCCAGGTGGCTTCCTCGCGCACCACCCAGCGCAGTGCGTGCAGCTCGGTCAGCGCCTGCACCCAGCTGTCGGAGAGCGTGTCGAGGATGGCTTCGCCCTGCTCGCGCGTGGCGGTGGTCGGGTCGCCGATCACGCCGCTCGGGCCGAAGTCGCGCGAGGTCCATGCACAGGCCGGGCGGCCGTCGGCCGACAGCAGCTTGATCGGGAAGGGCGGCGGAAAGTTGGCGACCGCATGTTCCATGTGCACCGTCTCGGGCGCGAGCGCGAGCATCAGCGCGGTCTCGGAATGGCCGGCGTGCATCGCGAGTTTCTTCTCCTGCTCGCTGACCTGCTTGCTGGCCGCGCTCGGCAGGCGCGACACGCCATGCGGCACCACCACGAAATCGCCGTGGCGCAGGCGCAGTTCGCGCGCCGCCATTTCGAGCACCTGCGGCTGGCCGCCGTGGCCGTTGGCGAACAGCAGCTTGCGAAAGCCCGAGCGGTACACCGATTCGCCGATCTCGATCACCGTCGACAGCAGCGTGGTGCCGGTCAGCGTCATCGTTCCGGGGAAGTGCAGGTGCTCTTCCGACTTGCCATACGTGATGGTCGGCAGCGCGAAGGCGCGCACCTCGGCGGGGAGCTTTTCGAGCGCCTTGCCCATCACGCCCGAGCAGATCACGCTGTCAACCGAGCAGGGCAGGTGCGGACCGTGCTGCTCGATGGCGCCGCAGGGCAGCACGATGACGGTGTTCTCGCGGTCGGGCAGCGCGGCGATCTCGGTCCAGCTCAGGTAGGGCAGGAAGCGGTGGGGCGGGATGTAGCCGTGGAGCATGGGAAGGTGTCCTTGTGTGTTCGTTACCGGGGGAGGAAGGGCGTCGCGTCGCCGTGCGTGACGCGGCCGTCGCGCAGCACCACGCGGCCGGCGGTGCGCGAGGGCCAGCCGTGGCGGTCGGCCTGCGTGAACAGCACCAGGTCGGCGCCCTGGCCCACCAGTGTGGGCCTCGCAGGAGCGGCTTGGCGCCGCAGCCAGTCGCTGCGGCACAGCGCCTGCGACCATTCGTCGAAGGGTTCGTCGAGCTGCGCCACCAGCGCGGCCGTGCCCAGCGCCTCGACCGGGTCGAAGCTGCCGACGCGGCAGAACGGGTCTTGCACGTTATCGCTCGCGAACAGCAGCGGAATGCCGCGCTCGCGCGCTTCCTTCACCAGCGTGATGCCGCGCAGGCGCGGCGTGCGGCCGGTGACGGCATCCTGCAGCAGCAGGTTGGTGGCAGGCAGCGACACCACCGTGATCGGCGCGCGCGCCACGGCGTCGAGCGTGGCGAGCGCCTGCGCCTCGGGCTGGGCCGCGAGCGCGCAGATGTGGCCGCAGACCACGCGGCCTTCGTAGCCGATCTCGCGCAGGATGCGGGCGGTGGTCTGCAGGCCCACTGCCGAAGCGTTGAGCTCCTCGTCCACGTGCAGGTCGATGTCCAGGTCGCAGGCCTGCGCCGACACCAGCAGGTTGCGCAGCGCTTTCTCGCTCCAGTTGGTGGAGTGCACGAAGCCGCCGAGCAGCGTGTGCGGGCCGGTGGCCTTGACCTGCTTCGCGAGGCGCATGGCCTGAGCCGCGTCTTCGAAGAGCGGCAGCTTGATCAGGCTCACCTGCTCCAGCCGCACCCTGCCGGCCCATTCCTGCGCCAGCTCGGCCATCACCGGCCATGCCATCGGCACGGCATCGGGCTCCCACCAGTCGACGTGCGTGCGCAGGTGCGCGGTGCCGCATTCCCAGGCCCATTGCAGGCCGCGCGAGGCACGCTCGCGCACGTCGGCCGGCGTCCAGTGCACGCGATCGGCGAGCATCGCGTCGATGGCGCCGAGCAGGCCGGGCTGCACCTGCTTCATGCGCGGCAGGGTGAAGGCCTTGTCCAGGTGCGTGTGGGCGTCGACGAAGCAGGGAAGCACCAGTGCGCCGTCGAGGTTCCAGGCGGAGGGCGTGGCGGCGACAGCGGGGTCGACAGACCGCACGCGGCCTGCCTCGATCGCAACGCGCGCGAGTTCGGGCACGCCATCGCGCTGCGGCCAGTCGGCCGGTAGCAGCCAGCGCGGCAGGCGCACGTTGTCGAGGAGCGATGGCGCGCTCATGCGAAGCGCGCCATGGCTTGCCCCACGCGCGCCATGAAGCGCTTGAGCTGGGGCTCGGTGGCGACGTTCATGTGGTAGTGGGCGTGGTAGTCCACCTTCGCGCGCCGGCCGGTCAGCCGCAGCATGTACCGCGTGACGATCTTGCGCGGCGGATCGCCCATGTACATGGCCATCCAGCGCGGCCGCCCGTAGGTGACGACGGCGCTGATGCGCTTGATGTGCGTGAGCATCGGCTTCACGTTGGCCGGGTCGCTGATGTCGAAGGCCACGCCCGGCATGAAGAGCCGGTCGAAGTAGCCCTTGAGCATCGCCGGCAGCCCGAAGCACCAGGTCGGAAAGCAGAACACGATGCCCTCGGCCCACAGCAGCCGCTCCACGTAGGGCGCGAGCGGCAGCTGGTTGGAGGGCACGTCGTGGTAGCCCAGGCGCTCCTCGCGCGACAACACCGGGTTGAAGCCTTCGGCGTAGAGGTCGCAGTCGTCCACCTCGTGCCCGGCCGCGCGAAGGTTCTTCAAGACCTCCTGGTGCAGGGCGGCGTGGAAGCTGGTTTCGACCGGATGGCAGTAGACGACGAGCACTCGCATGGTGTGTTTGACCGCTTAATCAGAGCAAGTGGTCAGGTTATGCAAGCGACGTGCCAGTGCGGGTGCACCGGCTTGGGGCGGCGTGGCGGCCGCGCTACGGAACTGTCGGAAGGCTGCTGGATGAGTGGCCGAATTTCGTAACAAAAGTCACGCGAGGCCGGGAAACGAGTGCCTGGGCGAGCGAATTTTGCTGTCTCCGTAACAACAGCTCACTCTTTCTTCCAATTGTTAACTAAAATTCACAGTCCCAAATTTGTGAACTTTGGGCCTCATTCTCTCTTCATCAACCGTTCGATACCCGAGAGTCCGTCCTCATGAAAAAACCTTCCCTCATCGTTGCAGCCGTCCTGGCCGCTCTGGCCGCCAGCGCGGCGATCGCCGACACGGCCAGCTCCACGTTCAAGGTCCTCATCACCGTGACCAAGGCCTGCTCGGTCACGGCGGGTGCGGCCTCGAACATCGACTTCGGCTCGGTCACCTCGACCGCCACCGCCCTGTCGGCCAGCAGCAACATCAGCGTGACCTGCTCCAAGTCGACGCCCTACAACATCGGCCTGCAGCCTTCGAGCACCGCTGCCACCGACACCACCGGCGCCGGCTTCATGAGTCCCATCGTGGCTGGCCCGGACACCATTGCCTACCAGCTTCGCTCGGTGAGCGCGACGGGTCCCATCTGGGGCAACACCGCCACGCCCACCTCGGTCGGAAACGGCGTGGCCGGCACCGGCACCGGCACGGCCCAGTCCATCCCCGTGTTCGCAACGGTCGCAAGCGCCAACGTGACGCCTGGTGCCTACGCCGACACCGTGACCGTCCAGGTCAACTACTGATCCATTGCCTGAGGCCGACCGTGCACCGCCTGCTGCGCCACACCCTTGCCCTCGCGTTCGCCCTGCTGGCGCACGCGGCCGCCTCGGCTAGCGGGCTGCAGGTCTCTCCGGTCACGCTGACGCTGCAGGCCACGCAGAACGCCGATGGCCTATGGCTCAGCAACACCGGCGACGACGTGGTGCACGCCCAGGTGCGGGTCTACCAGTGGTCGCAGGACGCCGGCAACGAGAAGCTCACGCCCTCGCGCGAGCTCCTCGTGAGCCCACCGATGGTGCAGCTCGCACCGTCCGAGCGGCAGCTGATCCGCGTCATCCGCACCGGGGTTCCTGCCGGCGCGGTCGAGAATTCGTACCGGGTAGTCATCGACGAACTGCCCGTCGAGATGAAGGAAAAGAAGGGCCTGCAGCTGGTGCTGCGCTACTCGGTGCCCATCTTCATCGCAGCCGCCGGCGCGCAGCCGGCCGCACCCCAGCTCAGCTGGTCGCTGCGCCGCGAAGGCAGCCAGGCGGTGCTCGAGGTCGCCAACGGCGGCGGCATGCACGCCCAGCTCGCCGATCTGGATTTCGTCGATACCGCCGGCAAGCGCACTCCGGTGCACGCCGGCCTGATGGGCTACGTCCTGCCGGGCGCGAACATGCGTTGGCCCTTGAAGACCCCCGCGGAGGCCTTCGCCACCGGCGGCGTTCTGGAAACGAAGATCAATGGCAACGCGACGCAGGAAAAGATTCCGCCACTTCCACGCGTCCGCTGAGCGTCTGCTCCCACTGCTGCTTCTGTCGGGTCTGGCGTCATTGGACGCCCAGGCCGAGAAGACTGCAGCCGGACCGGGCCCGTGGCTGGTCGCATCCGCTGCGGAAAGCGACCTCACCGGCCCGACCGGGAGCGACCTCTACCTGGAACTGAGCCTCAACGGCAACCCCCAGGGGCTGGTGCATTTCGGGCTGCGCGATCGCGAGCTCTGGGCCAGCGCCTCCACCCTGCGGCAACTGGGCTTCGTCCTGCCGCCGGGCGCGTCCGACCCGGTGAGGCTCAACAGCCTTCCCGGCGTGAAGGTCGCCTACGACGCCGCAAGGCAGAGCGTCGCCATCAACGCGCCCGCCGACGTGCTGCGCCTGCCCACGACCGTGGTGAACACCTCGACGGTCGCCTCCCCCAAGGCCAGCGCCTCGCCCGGCCTGCTGCTGAACTACGACCTCTACGGCACGCAGGGCCGCGGCAACAGCACCAGCCTCAACGCGCTGGCCGAAGTTCGCGCCTTCAGCGGAAGCAGCGTGTTCACCAGCACCATGATGTCGCGCGCCTACCGCTCCGACAACGAAGACTGGAAGCACGACTCCGTGCGGCTGGACACCACCTGGAGCCAGTCCTTCCCCGACGACATGCTGACGCTGCGCGTGGGCGACACCACCACCGCGTCGCTGCCGTGGTCGCGCTCCACCCGCATCGGCGGCATCCAGCTCTCGCGCAACTTCTCGCTGCAGCCCTATCGCACGACGACCCCGCTGCCGGCCTTCCTGGGCTCGGCCACGCTGCCCTCGCAGGTGGAGCTCTACATCAACGGCCTGCGCCAGTACACCGGCCAGGTCCCTGCCGGGCCCTTCCAGCTGAACACGGTGCCCAGCATCAACGGCGCGGGCAATGCCCAGGTGGTTCTCACCGACGCCTTCGGGCGCGCGACGACCCTCGATTTCTCGCTGTACGACACGCAGCGCCTGCTGCAGGAGGGCCTGTCCGACTGGTCCGTCGATCTCGGCATGGTGCGCAGAAACTACGGCCTTCGCTCGAACGACTACGGCAGCGACCCCGCCGCCACCGGCACCTGGCGCTACGGCGTGAGCAACAGCTTCACGCTGGAGGCGCACGGCGAAACCACCAAGGGGCTGGTGAAGGGCGGTGTCGGCGGCGCATGGCTGATCGGGCAGAGCGGCGTGTTCACGGGCGCCGTGGCGCACAGCAGCTATCGCGGCGAGCAGGGCTCGCTGCTCAACCTCGGCTACAGCTGGCGCGACAACCAGTTCAATTTCGCGGTCGAGGGCACGCGCACGCGCGGCGAGTACCGCGACGTCGCCTCGCTTTACGGCAGCGCACCGGCCCGTGGCTCGGGCCGTGCATCCATCGGCTACACGACAAAGGATCTCGGCAGCTTCGGCCTGAGCTACCTCTACCTGCGCTACCCGGCGCAGGAGGCGACGCGCATGGCCAGCGTCTACTGGTTCCGGGCCATCGGAAAGAGCGCCTCGATGAACGTGAGCCTCAACCAGAACCTCGACAACCGCCGCGAGCGCAGCCTCTTCGTCGGCTTCACCTGGGCGCTGGACGGCAACATCACGGCCAGCGCCGGCGTCCAGCGCGACAACGGCAAGACGGTCTACACCGCCGATGCGCAGAGCTCCATGCCGGGCGACGGCGGCATCGGCTGGAGAGCGGGCCTGCGCCAGGGCGGCGGCCAGAACGGCGGTCAGGCCGAGATCGACTACCTCGGCCGCTACGGCCGCGCCATGGCCGGCATCAGCGTGCTTGGCGACAACCGCTTCGCCTACGCGGGCGCCACCGGCTCGATCGCGTTCATGGGCGGCCAGCCCTTCGCGGCGCGGCGCATCGACGACGCCTTCGCGGTGGTTTCCACCGACGGCATCGCGGGCGTGCCCGTGAGGCTGGAAAACCGCGACATCGGCACCACGGACGACAAGGGCATGCTGCTGGTGGCGCCGCTTCGCTCCTACCAGAACAACCAGCTGTCCATCGACCCGATGCAGCTGCCCGCCGACGTGAGGATCGAGCGCGTGAAGACGGTCGCCACGCCGAGCGACCGGGCCGGCACGCTGGTGCGCTTCGGCATCACGCCGGTCAGCGCGGCCGCGCTGCTGCTGGTGGACGAGGCGGGCAAGCCGCTGCCGCTGGGCAGCCGCGTGCGAGCCAACGCACAGGGCGGCGAGCCGGCGCTGGTGGGCTTCGACGGCGCCGTGTATCTCGAGTCGCTGCAGGCCCGCAACACGCTCGACGTGCAGACGCCCAACGGCGTCTGCCGGACCAGCTTCGACTATCGCAAGGAAGGCGCGGCAGTCCCGCAGATCGGGCCGCTGCGCTGCACCAGGGAGGCCAAGGCGCCATGAGTCTTCTGATCCGCACGCTGCGGGCCCTGCGCCTGCCCATGTTCTGCGCGCTGCTGTGGCTGCTGTCGGCGGGCAGCGCCCAGGCGTCGATCAATTGCACGGCATCGATGACGGCCGTGGCTTTCGGCGCGGTCGACCTGGTTGCCGGCACGGCCACGCCCGCCAACGCCACGCTGAGCTACACCTGCACCAAGAGCGGCAACAACAACACCACCGAGTACGCCAGGGTCTGCTTCAACATCGGCGACGGCAACGAGGGCCTCACGAACTTCAATCCGCGCGTCATGAAGAACACCGCGGGCGACAGCCTGAAGTTCCAGCTCTACCAGGGGACGAGCAGCACGATCTGGGGCTCGAACGGCAACGCCGCGGTGCCGAACCCGTTCACCATCAACATCGCCATTCCCGCCCGGTCCACCACCACCTCGGGCACCGCCACGATGCGCGGTGAGTTGCTCGCGGGCCAGAGCACGGTGCCCCCGGGCTCCTATCAGGACAACTTCGCCGGCATCCACACCTCGATCACGCTGACGTCGAGCACGAACGCGCCCCCGACCACGTGCGGCACGACGCTGGCGGACCAGTTCGCCTTCATCGTCAGCGCCACCATCTCCAAGAGCTGCGTCGTCACGGCCGATCCGCTGAACTTCGGCTCCGTCGCGGGCCTGCCGGGCGGGGCCAACATCGACAAGCTCGGCAACATCTACGTGACCTGCACGACGCCCACCTCCTACACGGTCGGGCTGACGCCGTCGAACAACGTGGCCAATGGTGCGGGGGCGATGACGCCGACCGGGGGCGTGCCTGGCAACACGGACACGGTGCCGTACCAGCTCTACCGCAACGCCGGGCGCACGAATGCCTGGGGCAACATCGCGGGAACCAACACCATGGGGGGTACGGGCAGCGGCCAGGTCCAGACGCTGCCCCTGTATGGCCGCGTTCTCGGCGCAAGCACCAACGTGCGGCCGGACAGCTACCTCGACGTCGTGACGGTCACCGTGACCTACTGAATCCGGGTCCGGGCCGAGCCCGGGCGAGCGAAACGGGAAGCCCGCTGGCAAATTGCGGGAATGTGTGAAGAATGGGGCCTCACGGCCTTCATTTTTCCGCGACTCTGCCGATAAGCCTGACTGGGCATCGATCCGATGCCTCCCAGGTTGCGACGATAGGAGTTCCCATGCCCGGAAACAGGCGAACTGCGAGGGCGGCTGCGCTGCGGTCGCCGCGAACGGCACCACCACTGGCGGCCGCAGGCATGCTGCTGCTCGTGTTGCCCCTGCCGCTGCAATTGAGTTCCGCCGAGCCGGCGCGCGAAGCGAACAGGGCGGCCGGTCGCTTCAACCTGACGATCAACGTGCTCCCGACCTTCGAGGTGCTGGAGATCAGACCCGTGAACGGCGGGCACGAGTACCGCGTGCGGACCAACATGGCGTCGGTGGTCATCAAGGGGCGGGAGTACCGGTTCGACAAGGTCGGGGAAGCGACCTTCATGGTGCCTGGCACCGATGCCGACGGCCGTGCAAGCCTGGGCACCGCCCTGCACGGCACCGTCAGCGCGATGGCCGCGACCGCGGGCGGCGCTTCGGCGCAGCCCGCGAGTGCTGCAGCCGGCGACGGCAGCAATGCCACGCGGGTGACGGTGACCTACTGACCGGCCGGGCCCGCCGGCCAGTCGCCGGTTTCTCCGGCGGGCCCTGCATTTCTTTTCATTCCTGCCGATATCCGGATGCCGGGCGCCCCTGCCGCGCCCGCGCCTCGCGTCCTTGCGACGCACGACAACGGATCGGGCTTCATGACGGGAAATCGGTTTCAACCGGCGCGCGCCGCCCTGGCTGCGCTGGTCGCATTCGCGCCGCTGGTGTGCGCGGCGGAGAGCAGCGCCGGCCCGGCCACAGCGACGGCGCGGGTACGGCTCGTGGTGAGCGTGGCGCCTGTGTTCCAGGTGCTGCAGGCCACGCGAACCCCCGAGGGATGCGACTATCTGGTCTGGACCAACATGAGGTCGATCACCATCGGCGGGCGCGAGTACAGCTTCGACCGGCCCGGCGAGCACACCGTGCACATACCCGAGGCGCCTGCAGGCGCCTGGGTCGTGCATGGCCTCTAGACGGCGGCCGGTCGTTCGGCGCTCAGTCCTGGTTCCCGATCTCGGTGTTGTCCGGCGACAGGCACAGCGCCCCCGTGCAGTTCAGCGACCGGAAGAAGATCGGCTCGTCCGGGTTGCCGAAGTAGCGCAGGCCGTTGGCCGTCTGCTCGTTCGCCTGGACGATGTTGTTTTCATCGAGACCGAAGTAGATGTTGTTGGCCTTGGGGAACTCGTACTCGAAGGTGCTCGCCTGCGTCAGGTCCTTCATGTAGAGGAAGAAGCTCGAAGTCTTGCCCTCGTCGGTCAGGAAGCGCTCCTTCAGCAGGCGGTAGCCCAGCGCACCCTGTTCGCGGATCTGTTTCGGGACGTCGGGGAAGTCGCCGCCGACCACGCTCAGCGGACTGATCACGGCCTTCATCTCGTAGCGGGCCGGGCTGCTCATGTCCTTGATGAAGAAATACGCGCTCTCGTGGTTGATGGTGCTGGGTGCGAACCACGGCCTGAAGCCGTTGGCGCCCTGCGCGTTGGCCGCGTTCACCATGTCCACCTTGGTGGTCGGGATCGGGATGGAGTTGTAGTCGTAGGTGGCCGATGAGCCCATGTCCTTGCGGTAGAGCACGCCGAACACGGGGTTGCTGTTCGGCGGCGGCAGGATCTTCAGCTGCGGCATCAGCTGCACGAAGACCTTGCCCTGCGCGCCCTGGTCCTTCATCTGCTGCAGCAGGCGCGGCAGCAGGTCGGGCGTCAGGATGTCGAGCTCGATCGTCTTGTACTCATAGCTGTAGGTGGTGTCGACGTCTTTCACCACCATGAACTTGTCCTGCAGCCGCACGATGTTGCCGCCCAGGGTGCCTTCGACATAGCGATAGCCCGCGGCGCCTTCGCGGTTCAGCAGCGCGATGTAGTCGTCGTAGCGCTTCTCGGCCGGATCGACGTCCGGATCGCGGTCCTGCTCGAAGGTCACCCACTTGTAGTGGGCGTTGACGGGCGTCGGATTGGTGCCGGGGCCAGGCTCTTCAGGTGGCGGCTCCTTTGGCGGCGGCTCCTTCGGCGGAGGGGGTATCTGGCTGAAGAGCCCGGGGTCGAAGCTGCTGCCGCCACCCCCGCCGCCGCCGCAGGCCACCAGTGCTGCCGTCGCGAGCGCGGCAAAGAACAATCTCGCTTTCATGATCCTCTACTCCTGTTTGTCTGTTCGTGATTCGCCGCCGCGAAAGAAGAAAAAGAAGGCTGGGCGGCGAAGCGTGCGAAGGTAGGCGCGCGGGCGTAGCGAACACAGTGCACAAAGTCACTGCGTTGCAGGAAGCGGAAGGAAGGCGGGAAGAGGAGTAAGAAGAAAGAATTGGCTACGACCGCAGCCGGCGCTCAGGCCTCGATGCCGCAGCCGTGGAGCACGAAGGCCACCAGCTCGCGCGCGATCGGCTCGCGGTCGAAGGGCGCGTCGGGCGGCAGGCCGAGCATCACGCGCGTCTGGATCGCGTAGTCGGCATAGCTCTGCGTCATGGCCCAGATGTGCATCAGCAGGATGCGTGCGTCGAGCGGGCGCATCTGGCCGCGCGCGATCCAGCCGTTGATGACGTCGATCTTCTTCTGCGTCCAGGCCCGTGCGTTGGGCCAGTAGCGGTCGAGGTTGCGCCCGCCGTCGAGAATTTCGCGCGTGAAGATGCGCGACATTTCGGGGCTGTCGATGGCGTGGTCGAGCTTCTTGCGGATGTAGTCGCCCAGCACCGTGGCCGGGTCGCTCGCGTCCTCGAAGGAGAACACCACCTTCCAGGCGTGCAGCACCTGCATCAGCAGCTCCTCGTAGAGCTCTTCCTTGCCGGCGATGTAGTAGTGCAGCTGGGGCTTGGTGAGGCCGGCGCGCGCCGCGATGGCCTGGGTCGAGGTGCCCTTGAGGCCATGCAGGCTGAACTCGGTGACCGCCGCGGTGCGGATCGCCGCCATGATGCGTTCGCGCCCGGGCCTGGCGCGAGACAGGGGGCCGTCGGGCGCGGGCATTTCCTGGGCGGTCGAGACGGGAAGGGCGGCGGGATCGGCGTTCATGGTGGCGGGTGGGCGAGCGGCGGTGCGCGCGGTCGATGGTAATACCACCGGTACCTCTGGCATGACCGCATGCCATGCCGGCATGAGCGGGCAGGGCATGCGGGCATGGTTCCTGTATCTTCCTCGCCGCCTCGAAAAATTCCATTCAACACAGGAGTTGTTTATGTACCTCTCTCCCCGTTTCCGTGCCTTCGCGGCCGGCGCCGCGCTGCTGGCCGCCAGCGCGCTCGCGCAGGCGCAGCAGGCGCTGCCCAATGTGGTGATCCTCGCCACCGGCGGCACCATCGCCGGGGCCGGCGCCTCGGCCGTCAACAGCGCCACCTACGCGGCCGCCAAGGTCGGCGTCGAGAAGCTGATCGCCGGCTTGCCGGAGCTCTCCAAGGTCGCCAACGTGCGCGGCGAACAGGTGTTCCAGGTCGCGTCGGAAAGCCTCACCAACGACAACCTGATGACGCTGGCCAAGCGCGTGTCGGCGCTGTCGAAGCAATCGGACGTGGACGGCATCGTCATCACCCACGGCACCGACACGCTGGAAGAAACCGCCTACTTCCTCACGCTGACCGTGCACACCAGCAAGCCGATCGTGGTGGTCGGCTCGATGCGCCCGGGCACCGCGCTGTCGGCCGACGGCGCGCTCAACCTGTACAACGCCGTGAACGTGGCGGGCAGCAAGGACGCGATGGGCAAGGGCGTGCTCGTGACGATGAACGACAACATCGACACCGGCCGCGACGTGAGCAAGAACGTCAACATCAAGACCAATGCCTTCTCCAGCCAGTGGGGCCCGCTGGGCATGATCGTCGAAGGCCGCAACTACTGGTTCCGCGCGCCGGTGAAGCGTCACACCATGAACTCGGAGTTCGACATCGACAGCATCACCGCGCTGCCGCCGGTTGAAATTGCCATGGGCTACGAGGGCGTGAGCTCGGTGGCCATCGACGCCATCGCCAGGAGCGGCGCCAAGGCGCTGATCCATGGCGGCACCGGCAACGGCTCGGTGGCCGACCGCATCGTTCCGAACCTGCAGAAGGCCCGCGCCGACGGCGTGATCGTGATCCGCAGCGCCCGCGTGCCCGACGGCTTCGTGATCCGCAACGCCGAGCAGCCCGACGACAAGTACGACTGGGTGGTGGCGCACGACCTGCGCCCGCAGAAGGCGCGCATCCTGGCGATGGTGGCTCTCACGAAGACCAACAACACCAAGGAACTGCAGCGCATCTTCTGGGAATACTGATCTCCCCCGGGGCGCATGGCGCCCCTCTGCAGAACAAGGCCGCAGCGGTGAAAGCCGCCGCGGCCTTTTTTTTTTTCTTCTTATCGGCGGTCCGTTCCGCGATGGTGCCGCGCGTACTCGATGCTCGCGATGCAGATCGCCAGCCATGCGGCGCCCGAGCACAGCCCCGCGAGCACGTCGCTCGGGAAGTGCGCCCGCACGAAGATGCGGCTGCAGGCCACGGTGACGATCACGGCCGTCGCCGCCATCACCGAGGGCACGCGCCAGCGCGCGGGCAGCATGCGCAGCCCCAGGTAGCCCAGCATGCCGTAGAGCACCATCGAGCCCGAGCTGTGGCCGCTCGGAAAGGAGTAGCCCGAGACCTGCGCGAAGCCGAAGTCATGCACCGGCCGGGCGCGCTCGAAGATGTGCTTGAGCATGTGGTTCAGCAGTGCATTGCCGACCGTGGCCGCGACCCAGCCGGCAGCGAAGCCGCGGTGCCCGCGCAGCCACAGCGCGATCGCCACGCCGGTGCACAGCAGCACCACGGTGATCGGGTCAGCAAGGTGGGTGAGCCACGAGAACACCTCGCGCACGCCCGGTGGCGTATTCACGCCCACGGAATGGCTGATCGTCTCGTCCAGCAGGCCCATCGGCCGGCCTTGGCCCAGGCCCTCCGCCACCTCGGCGAACACCCAGGCCAGCGCCAGCACCGCCGCCGCACCGATGGCCAGCCCGCCGAACAGCAGCCCGGCGCCCGGCTCGGGCTGCGCCGCGCGGCGGCGGCGCAGGTGCTCGAAGCCCCATGCGGCGATGCCGGCGACCAGGGTCAGCAGGGCGAGAAGAACCAGGAATCCGGGCCAGGCCTGGGCGCCGAGGCGCTCTCCCAGGGCGATCAGTGCGGCATGGTCAACGGGCATGAGTGGGGCGTTCGGGCGACAGGGCTGGGGGTTCGAAGGGAAGGGCAGGAGCATAGCGGCCCGTTCCTGACTGCCCGCTGCCTCGTAAAATAGCCGGTTCGTTGCGCCGCGGGGTCTTCTCCCGCCGGGCGGCCGCCTTCACGCAGATCCATGCTGACCTTCCAACAAATCATTCTCAAACTGCAGTCGTACTGGGCCGACAAGGGCTGCGCGCTGCTGCAACCGTACGACATGGAAGTGGGCGCGGGCACCTCGCACACCGCCACCTTCCTGCGCGCGCTCGGCCCCGAACCCTGGAAAGCCGCCTACGTGCAGCCCAGCCGCCGCCCCAAGGACGGCCGCTACGGCGAGAACCCCAACCGCCTGCAGCACTACTACCAGTACCAGGTGGTGCTGAAGCCGGCACCCTCGAACATCCTCGAGCTCTACCTCGGCAGCCTAGAGGCCCTGGGCTTCGACCTCAAGAAGAACGACATCCGCTTCGTCGAAGACGACTGGGAGAACCCCACGCTCGGCGCCTGGGGCCTGGGCTGGGAGGTGTGGCTCAACGGCATGGAAGTGACCCAGTTCACCTACTTCCAGCAGGTCGGCGGCATCGACTGCAAGCCCATCACCGGCGAGATCACCTACGGCCTGGAGCGCCTGGCCATGTACCTGCAGGGCGTGGACAACGTCTACAACCTCACCTGGACCGACGGCCTGAGCTACGGCGACGTCTACAAGCAGAACGAGGTCGAGCAGTCGACCTACAACTTCGAGCACAGCGACGCCGAGTTCCTGTTCACCGCCTTCAACGCGCACGAGAAGCAGGCCAGGCACCTCATGGACGCCCAGCTCGCGCTGCCCGCCTACGAGCAGGTGCTGAAGGCCGCGCACAGCTTCAACCTGCTGGACGCGCGCGGCGCGATCAGCGTGACCGAGCGCGCCGCCTACATCGGCCGCATCCGCAACCTCGCGCGCAGCGTGGCGCAGAGCTACTACGACAGCCGCGAGCGCCTGGGCTTCCCGATGGCGCCGCGCGAGTGGGTCGCGCAGATCCCGCCGAAGAAGGTTGCCTGAGCGATGACGACCCCCATGAACAAGAACTCCCTCCTGGTCGAACTGTTTGTCGAAGAGCTGCCGCCGAAGGCACTGAAGAAGCTCGGCGACGCCTTTGCCGGCGTGCTGCGCGACCAGCTCGTGGCGCAGGGCCTTGCCGACGCCGGTGCGGTGCTGACGCCGTACGCCTCGCCGCGCCGCCTGGCCGCGCACATCACGCACGTGGCCGAACGCGCCGCCGACAAGGCCGTGTCGCAGAAGCTCATGCCCGTGGCCGTGGGCCTCGACGCTTCGGGCCAGCCTACGCCCGCTCTGCTGAAGCGCCTGGGCGCGTTGGGCGCCGACGCCTCCGCCGTGCCCGGCCTCAAGCGCGCGATGGACGGCAAGGCCGAAGCCCTGTTCTACGAAAGCACCGCCAAGGGTGCAACGCTGGCCGAGGGCCTGCAGAAGGCGCTGGCCGAAGCCATCGCCAAGCTGCCGATTCCCAAGGTCATGAGCTACCAGCTCGAAAGCGGCTGCGAGCTGCCGGGCTGGAGCAGCGTGAGCTTCGTGCGACCCGCGCACGGCCTCGTGGCGCTGTACGGCGATGCCGTGGTTCCGGTGGAGGCGCTGGGCCTGAAGGCGGGCCGCGAAACGCACGGCCACCGCTTCGAGGCGACGGTCGATCCGGTGGTGCTGCGCGATGCCAACAGCTATGCGCTGCAGCTGCAGGAGGAAGGCGCCGTCATCGCGAGCTTCGAGACGCGCCGCGCCGAGATCGCGCGCCAGCTCGCGGCGGCCGCGGTGAAGGCCGGCGGCGGCTCGGTGCCCATCGAGGACGACGCCCTGCTCGACGAAGTGACCGCGCTGGTCGAGCGCCCGAACGTTCTGGTCTGCAGCTTCGAGCGCGAGTTCCTCGAAGTGCCGCAGGAGTGCCTCATCCTCACGATGAAGGCCAACCAGAAGTACTTTCCGCTGCTCGACGCCTCGGGCAAGCTCACCAACAAGTTCCTCGTCGTCAGCAACATCAGCCCCGACGACGCGAGCGCGGTCATCGGCGGCAACGAGCGCGTGGTGCGCCCGCGCCTGGCCGACGCCAAGTTCTTCTTCGACCAGGACCGCAAGAAGTCGCTGGCCTCGCGCGTCGAATCGCTGGGCAAGGTGGTCTATCACAACAAGCTGGGCACGCAGGGCGAGCGCGTGGAGCGCGTGATGCGCATCGCGCGCGGCATTGCCGAGAAGCTCGGCGACGCGGCCCTCGCCGCGCATGCCACGCAGGCCGCCCAGCTCGCCAAGGCCGACCTGGTGACCGACATGGTCGGCGAGTTCCCCGAGCTGCAGGGCATCATGGGCCGCTACTACGCGCTGCACGACGGCCTCGACGCGTCGGTGGCCGACGCCATCGAGGACCACTACAAGCCGCGCTTCGCCGGCGACGAGCTGCCGCGCAACACCGTGGGCCTCGTGGTGGCGCTGGCCGACAAGCTCGAGACGCTGGTCGGCATGTTCGGCATCGGCAACCTGCCCACGGGCGACCGCGACCCGTTCGCGCTGCGCCGCCACGCGCTGGGCGTGATCCGCATGCTGGTCGAGAAAGACCTGCCGCTGGAGCTGACCAGGCTGGTGAGCGACGCGCGCACGGCGCTGGACGACGCCATCGGCAAGACCGGCGAGTTCCCGCTGCACAAGGCGGCGGAGGACGTTGGCCAGGTCGTCGACTTCATCTACGACCGCCTTGCGGGTTCCCTGCGCGAGCAGGGCGCCAGCGCGCAGGAGGTCGAGGCCGTGCTGGCACCGCGCCCGCAGCGCCTGGGCGAGGTGCCCAAGCTGCTGGCCGCCGTGCGCGCCTTCGCTGCCCTGCCGGCCGCCGCAGCGCTCGCGGCAGCGAACAAGCGTATCGGCAACATCCTCAAGAAGGCTCCCGAGGCCGACGCGCACGTCAGCGAGCTGCTGCTGCAGGAGCCCGCCGAGAAGGCGCTGCACGCGGCCATGGCGCAGGTCGTGCCCGCCGCCAACGCGCAGTTCGACGCCGGCGACTACACCGCCTCGCTGCAGACGCTGGCCGCGCTGCGCGAGCCGGTCGATGCCTTCTTCGACGGCGTGATGGTCAACGCCGAGCAGGCCGACCTGCGGCTGAACCGGCTGGGCCTGCTGATGTCGCTGCACGCCGCGATGAACCGGGTGGCGCAGCTCGAGCGGCTGGCGGTCTGATTTTCGGCGCTCGATAATTCGGCCATGAACCGCCAGCAACAGATCGACGACTTCCTGCTTCAGGCGCATCGCCTTGCAGTGTCCCGGCTGCGGGCGGAGCCTGCGCGCATCGCGGATGTTTCCGCGACGCTCGAGCGGTGGCAGGCGCAGGCCGGTGCCACGCGGTCCGATCCTTACTGGAACGAGTGGCGCGCCATGCTCGCTGCCGGCGTCGATGCGATCGAAGAGGCCACTTGCGGTACCGACGATCACGCGGTGGCGCTGCGCAATGTTTCTCCTGTTGGCGTCCTCATGACGCAGCGCGAGCGCGGCGAACTCCTGCGCGCGGCGCGGCAGGGCACACATGCAGCGTAGCGAAGCCGAGCATGTGCTGCGCGCGGCCGCAGCCATTGCGCAGGAGCAGTCTTTCGTCGTGATCGGCAGCCAGGCGTTGCTCTTCCTGCTGGAGGATGCACCGCCGAGCCTGCTGGTGTCGCGGGAGCTCGATCTCTATCCCGCCCTGCACCCCGAGAAGTCCGATCTGATCGACGGTGCCATCGGCGCACTGTCCAGCTTCGACGACACCTTCGGATACCACGCCGATGGCGTCGGCCCCGAGACGGCAGTGATGCCCGGCGACTGGATGCAGCGTGCCAGTCTTCACTACTTGGGTGACCTGACGGTGGTCTGTCCCGATCTGCACGACCTGGCGCTGTCGAAGTGCGTGGCGGCTCGCGAGAAGGATGCCGACTTCGTGCGCGAGTTGCTCAGGCTCGACTTGGTGAACACCGCCGTCCTGCACGAACGTGCTGCCTTGCTGGACGGGGCGAAATATCCTGTGGCGCAGATCGACGACTGGATCGGGCGGCGCAGCATCGAAGCGGGGAAAAGCTCATGAAACTCGTCATCCTCGACCGCAACGGCACGCTCAACGTGCACCGCGAAGACTTCGTGAAGAGCGACATCGAGTGGACGCCGCTGCCCGGTGCGCTGGAAGCGGTGGCGCGGCTCAACCATGCGGGGTGGCACGTGGTGATCGCGTCGAACCAGTCGGGCCTGGGGCGCGGCCTGTTCGACATGGCCTCGCTCAACGCGATGCACGCCAAGATGCACAAGATGCTCGCGGCCGTGGGCGGCAAGGTCGACGCGGTGTTCTACTGCCCGCACAGCCCCGACGAGAACTGCGACTGCCGCAAGCCGAAGCCGGGCCTGTTCCTGCAGATCGGCGACCGCTACGGCATAGATCTCAAGGGCATCCCGACCTGCGGCGACAGCCTGCGCGACCTGCAGGCCGGCGCGGCCGCCGGCTGCGAGCCGCACCTGCTGCTCACCGGCATGGGCGCCGCCTGCCGCGGCGTGGATCCGCTTCCTTCCGAATACCCGGCGAACACGATGGTCCACGACGACCTCGCCGCCTTTGTCGATTTTCTGCTCGCGCGCGAAGCGCGGGATGCACTGCAGGTGGCTGTCTGATGGCGTTGTTCCGTTCCGTTCTCCACGCACTGTGGATGCTCGTCACCGTGGTGCCCTGGGGCATCATCATGTGCGTCAGCTCGCTCTGGAAGCGCGGCGTGCCGCTCTACTGGATGGCCGTACGCTGGCTCGGTTGGGCCATCGGCGGCGCGCGCGTGCTGCTGGGCATCAAGACCCGCGTGAGCGGCATGGAGAACCTGCCGACCGACAAGCTCGCCGGCGCGGTCCTGCTGGTGAAGCACCAGTCCACGCTCGAGACCTTCCTGATGCCCACGCTGATGCCGCATCCGCTGGCCTACGTGTTCAAGAAGGAGCTGATCTACATCCCCTTCTTCGGCTGGGCGATGGCGCGGCTGGACATGATCCACATCGACCGCAGCCAGCGCGCGCAGGCCTTCAACAAGGTGGTGAACCAGGGGCGCAAGCTGCTCGCGCAGGGCATCTGGATCATCATGTTCCCCGAGGGCACGCGCATTCCGCGCGGGCAGAAGGGGACCTACAAGAGCGGCGGCACGCGGCTGGCCTGCGAGACCGGCGTGCCGGTGATCCCGATCGCCGTGACCTCGGCCAAGGTCTGGCCGCGCAAGGCCTTCATCAAGCGCCCCGGCGTGGTCGATGTGTCCATCGGCCCAGCCATTCCCAGCGTGGGCCGCAAGCCCGACGAACTGATGCGCGAGGTCGAGGAGTGGATCGAGGCCGAAATGCGCCGCCTCGACCCCGAGGCCTACGCGAACAGCCCCTCCCGGCCCGCCCGGCAGGAAGCGGTGAGCTGACGGGCGCGGGCCGCCGGTAGAACGACAGAAACCAGAAGGCCCGCCATGGGGGGATTGCTCCGGTTCACGATGGACCTGTTCGAGGGGCTGGGGAGCGAGTTCGCGCCCCCGGCGCCCGCGCCGGCACGTCCGCGCCGTCCGAGGAAGCCGAAGCCGGCGGTACCGCCTTCCGTGCTGCCGGACGCGGCCATCCTTCCTCCCGCGCCCGTCGATCCGGATGCGCCGCCCGCGGTGCCGCTGGCCGACACGCTGACGCTCGCGAACTTCGCGCACCCACAGGCCACGCGCGAAGTGGTGCTGGGCTCCGCGCGCGTGGCCTACGAATTCAAGCGCGGCAAGCGCAAGACCATCGGCTTCCTGGTCGGCGCCGAGGGGCTGTCGGTGCGCGCGCCGCGCTGGGTGGCGCTGCGCGACGTCGATGCGGCCATCCACGAGAAGTCGGACTGGATCCTGCGCAAGCTCACGGAGACGCGACAGCGCCTCGCGCGCGTGGAAGCCACGCGCATCGAATGGAAGGACGGCGCAGCCTTCCCGTTCCTGGGAGAGCCGGTCGTGATGCGGCTCGATCCCAAGCACGGCTTCGCGAGCGTCGGTGGCACGCTGGACGCAGCCACCGAGGAAGGCGCGCCGCGCATCCTGCGGCTGGCCGTCTCGCAGAACGCCGAGCCCTCGCAGATCCGCGACGCCGCGCAGGCCTGGCTCATGCGGCAGGCGCGCAAGCTGTTCATCGAGCGGCTGGACCACTTCGCGCCGCTGCTCGGCGTGCAGTGGCAGAAGCTGTCGCTGTCCAACGCGGCAACGCGCTGGGGCAGCGCCAGCGCCGACGGGTCGATCCGGCTCAACTGGCGGCTGATCCACTTCCGGCTGCCGGTGATCGACTACGTCGTGGCGCACGAACTGGCCCACCTGCGGGTGATGGACCACTCGCACCGCTTCTGGGAGACCGTGGAGAGCGTGGTGCCCGACTACGACGCGCTGCGGCAGCAGCTCAAGGACGAAGCGGTTCCACGCTGGAACTGAGGCCGGGGCGCCCCGGCCCCGGGGTCAACGCTTCAGGACACGGCCTTGATGGGGATGTACATCTCACCCCCGCCCGCCATGAACTCCTTCGACTTCTCCTCCATGCCCTCGCTCATGGCCTGATCCTCGGCCACGCCCTTCTTCGCGGCGTACTCGCGCACTTCCTGCGTGATCTTCATCGAGCAGAACTTGGGGCCGCACATCGAGCAGAAGTGCGCCACCTTGCTCGAATCCTTGGGCAGCGTCTCGTCGTGGAATTCGCGCGCCGTGTCGGGGTCGAGGCCGAGGTTGAACTGGTCCTGCCACCGGAACTCGAAGCGCGCCTTGCTCAGCGCGTCGTCGCGCGAGCGCGCGCCCGGGTGCCCCTTTGCCACGTCCGCGGCGTGCGCGGCGATCTTGTAGGCAATGATCCCCTGCTTCACGTCGTCGCGGTCGGGCAGGCCCAGGTGCTCCTTGGGCGTCACGTAGCACAGCATCGCGGTGCCGGCCCAGCCGATCATGGCCGCGCCGATCGCGCTGGCGATGTGGTCGTAGCCCGGCGCGATGTCGATGGTCAGCGGGCCCAGCGTGTAGAAGGGCGCCTCGTGGCAGTGCTTGAGCTGCTCGTCCATGTTCGACTGGATCATGTGCATCGGCACATGGCCCGGGCCTTCGATCATGGTCTGCACGTCGTGCTTCCAGGCGATCTGCGTGAGCTCGCCCAGCGTGCGCAGTTCGGCGAACTGGGCCTCGTCGTTGGCGTCGGCGCCCGAGCCGGGGCGCAGGCCGTCGCCGAGCGAGAAGCTCACGTCGTAGGCCTTCATGATGTCGCAGATGTCCTCGAAGTGCGTGTAGAGGAAGCTCTCCTTGTGATGCGCGATGCACCACTTGGCCATGATCGAGCCGCCGCGCGACACGATGCCCGTCATGCGGTTGGCCGTGAGATGGATGAAGGGCAGGCGCAGGCCGGCGTGGATGGTGAAGTAGTCGACGCCCTGTTCCGCCTGCTCGATGAGCGTGTCGCGGTAGATCTCCCAGGTCAGGTCCTCGGCCACGCCGCCCACCTTCTCGAGCGCCTGGTAGATGGGCACGGTGCCGATCGGCACGGGGCTGTTGCGCACGATCCAGTCGCGCGTGGTGTGGATGTTCTTGCCGGTGGAAAGATCCATCACGTTGTCCGCGCCCCAGCGGATGGCCCACACCAGCTTCTCCACCTCTTCCTCGATGCTCGAGGTGACGGCCGAGTTGCCGATGTTCGCGTTGATCTTCACCTTGAAGTTGCGGCCGATGGCCATCGGCTCGACCTCGGGATGGTTGATGTTCGCGGGAATGATCGCGCGGCCGCGCGCCACCTCGTCGCGCACGAACTCGGGCGTGATGATGCGCGGGATGCTCGCGCCCATCGGGTTGCCCGCCACGCGCTTCGCGCGCTCCTCGTTGGCGAGGTACTCGGCCATCCACTCGCGCTTGCCGTTCTCGCGCAGGGCGACGTATTCCATTTCGGGCGTGACGATGCCGCGGCGTGCGTAGTGCATCTGCGTGACATTGCCGCCCGACTTCGCGCGGCGTGGCGTGCGCTGCAGCGCCGAGGCACCGGCGCGCAGTTCGGCGAGGCGCTGGGCGTCGCGGTCTTCGTTCTTGGCGCCGTCGTCCAGCGCGTGGTGCACGCGGCCTTCGTAGCTCTCGGTGTCGCCGCGTTCGGCGATCCACGCGCCGCGCACGTCGGGCAGGCCCCGGCGCACGTCGATCTCGACCTTCGGGTCGGTGTACGGGCCGGAGGTGTCGTAGAGCGACACGGTCTCGCCGTTGGTCAGCTGCACGTCGCGCACGGGCACGAACAGGTCGGGCCGGCTGCCCGGAATCACGCACTTGTGCGACGCGGGAAAGGGCTCGCGCGTCAGCGAAAGCAGCGAGGTGAACTTGTCGGGGGCATTCATCGGAGGCACTCCTTGTTGAGGAAAGGGTGCTCCGCAATCGCTCGGTGGTCTTCGGCAGAAGCCCGTCACGGGAAGGTGGACGGACCGAAGTCAGGGAGTGCAGCTCTTCTTACGCCGGTATGACCCGGATCAAGTTCGCGGGTCGGCAGCTTTGCCATCTCAGCACGCCACATGCGTGCACCCCGGAGCGGGGCCGATTGTGCGAGCCCCGGCCCGGCGCGTCAACCCGCGGGTTGTTACCGCAGGTCGCCGTCGAGGTAGTACCAGCGCCCGTCCTCGCGCACGAAGCGGCTGCGCTCGTGCAGGCGCGTGGCGGCGCCGGAGGGGCCGCGCTGGCGCGCGACGAACTCGACCTCGGCGTGGTCCGCATCGAGCACCGACCGGGCGCGGACGTCCAGCCCGAGCCATTTGACGCCCGGCTCGAACTCGATGGAGGCCGGGCGCTTCGAGGGATGCCAGGTGGCGAGCAGGTACTCGCCGCGCTCCAGCACGAAGGCCGAATAGCGCGAGCGCATCAGCGATTCGGCATCGGGCGCGGGCGTGCCGTCGAAATCGTCGAGATATCGGCCGCAGCACAGGGCATGGGCGACGGGCTTGTCGCGGCGGTCGGTTCGGCCGCAGGGGCAAGGCCCGGGGGTGGGATCGGTGGAACTCATGAAGACTGCTATTGGAACACCCCGCGGCCCAGCCTCCGACAGGGCAAGCCCGGAGCCGGTGAAGGCCGCTTGCGGCGGATGGGCTCCTGCAGCGCCTGCGCACCGGCCGGCCCGGTCCCCGGGCATCCACCCTTGGCGCGGCGCTTGCTAAACGATAGCGTTGCCCTAGCCCGTCGAGAAAGCCCGCGATGTACCTCACAGCCCCCGAACAGCAGGCCCTGCGCGGCGTCTTCGCGCTGCTGGCCGAGGACGACCGTGGCGAGCGGGAGATCCGCGAGCACCTCGGCCAGGCGCTGCTCGACCTGCTGCACGCCGACCAGTTCGCCTCCTTCGTTTGGAACGCGGCGGGCAACAGCTTCGGCTCGCGCGTGGCGATCCACATGGACCCGGCGAACCTCGACACCTACGCGCAGTGGCACCAGCACCACGACCCGATCACCTTCGTGCTGCAGTCGCGCCGCCGTGCCACGCGTGTGACCGAGGTGATGCCGCAGCGCGAGCTGATGCGCACGCCCTTCTTCAACGACTTCCTCGCGCGCGACGGCCTGCACTGGGGCATGAACCTGCATGCCTTCGAGGGCGACCGGGCACTGGGCGACCTGCGCATCTGGCGCCGCAAGGGGCGCGGCGATTTCGGCGATCACGAGAAGGCGCTGCTGGACCTGATCGAGCCGGCGTTCATCGGTGCCTTGCAGCGGGCACAGCGTGCCGCTGCAACAGCCATTCCTTCATCGCATGCACCAGCCTCCTCCGATGCGCTGCTGAGTGCGCGCGAGCAGGAGGTGGCCCGCTGCGTGCGCGAAGGGCTCACCGACAAGGAGATCGCGCGGCGCATGGCGGTGAGCGTGCCCACCGTGCGCACCTACCTGCGCCGCATCTTCGACAAGCTGGGCATCGAGCGCCGCTCGGCGCTGGCGGCCTTGCGCTGACACCCGCAGCCAGTCACTTCGGCGCGGGCAGCCGTCCCAGCACCTTCTCCACCGCGAGGCCCACGGCCAGCAGCCTGCGGTCGTTGCCGGCGGGGCCGTCGAGCTCCAGGCCCACGGGCAGGCCCGTCGTCGCGCCGATGCCCGAAGGCAGCTGGATGCCGGGAATGCCGGCGTTGCTGCCGGGGTCGGTGTTCCGGATCAGCGCGCCGAAGTTCTCGGGGCTGCTGGCTTCAGGCGCCGCGGCCAGCGCCACGGTAGGCACCGTCGGGAACACCAGCGCATCGAGCCTGTGCTTCGCGAAGGTGTCGCGGTAGAGCTTGCGCAGCGCGGGGCGAGCGACGCGCATCGCGTGCTCGTAGGCCGGCCTCGCGTCGACCACGCCGTTGGCGGCGGGCAGCTTGCGCGGAACGACGAAGGTCTCGAAGGTGCCCTTGACGTCGGGGCTCGCAATGCCGGCCGTGAGCTGCGCGAGGTCGATGCCCGTGCGGTACTTCGAGAGGTAGGCCGCCATGTCGTCGTGCGCCTCGTAGAGCGCGAGCGGGAAGCCGACAGCGCCGTTGAGCTCCATCAGCCCGGGCATGTCCACGTCCACCAGCGTGGCGCCGGCCGCGCGCAGTTTCGCGAACGCGGCGTCGGTGGCGGCGCGCGTGTCGGCGTCGAGGCCCGCCTGGAAGGCGGGCACCACGCCGAGCCGCACCCGCTTCAGATCGGTGGGCTTGAGCGGAGCGCCCCCGGCAATGACGCCGTCGAGCAGCGCCACGTCGGCCATCGACTGCGCCATCGGCCCCGCGGTGTCGCGCGTGTGCGAGATCGGCGCAATGCCCTGCCGCGGATAGCGCCCCACCGTAGGGCGCAGCGACGCGCAGCCGTTGAACGCGCACGGAATGCGCACCGATCCGCCCGTGTCGGTACCCAGTGCGGCCGGCGCCATGCGCGCGCCCAGCGCCGCGCCATTGCCCGACGACGAGCCGCCCGCGATGCGGCTCGGATCGTAGGCATTGCGCACACCCACCTCGGGGCCGGTCTGGAACGCGGGGTTGTAGCCGGTGACGCCGAAGGCCAGCTCGTGCATGTTCGTCTTGCCGAGCACGACGGCGCCAGCGGCGCGCAGCTTGGCGACCACCGGCGCATCGGCCGCGGGCACGAAGCCTTTCAGCGCCGGCGTGCCGGCGGTGGCAGGCAGATCGCGCACCTGGATGTTGTCCTTGATCGCCACAGGCAGGCCGTCCAGCGGCTTGCAGGCCTTGCCGGGCCGGCGCGCCGCATCGGCCGCGCGCGCGGCCTTCAGGGCGCCGGCTTCGTCGAGCGTGATGAAAGCATTGAGCGCAGGCCTGGCCTTGGCCTGGGCGAGATACGCGGAGACAAGCTGCTCGCTCGTCAGACGGCCGCCGCAGAGCTCGCGCACGGCCTCGCTGGCGCTGAGGTCGAGGACCTCGAGCGCGGGCTTGGAAGGCTGCGCCTGGGCCCCCAAGGCGAGGAGGGCCAGCGCCGCTGCGGCGAGGGACGAAGGCCAAGACGGCCCGGCGAATGAGGAAACGGTCATGGTGGCGGTCCCGGTGACGGATGGAAGCCGCCGATCGTGCGCCGCCCGGCCGCGACTGTCTGTCGTTGAAATCGATGACAGGCCGCCAAGCCCCGGCCGCGCGCCACCTAGCCGTGGAAGACTGGAGCCGCGCGCATCGATTTCAGTTGCACGCATTCAAATTCCAACCTAAAATTCAAGTTACTACCTAATGACAAATACAACATTTAACAGATCCGGCAGCGAGCCGCTCTACCGCCAGGTGAGTGCTGCACTGCTGGAGCGGATCAAGGCCGGCGACTGGCCGGTCGGCGCCGTTCTTCCCAAGGAGCTCGACCTGTCCAAGCTGCTCGGCGTGAGCCGAGTGACGCTGCGCCAGGCGCTCGACATTCTGGAAAAGGGCGGCGTGGTGCAGCGCGTTAGAAAGGTAGGAACCAAAGTGATCGCCGCCGGCATGGGCCAGCCCTATGTCCAGCAGATGGACGGCCTGGAGCAGACGCTGCGACTGGCCGGCCAGACCGCGATGCGCGTGGACCGCCTGCGCACGTTGAAAGGCGAGCCTGACGAGGGCCTGGCCGGCGTGACCAGCGCCACCGGCTGGTGGCTGGCCATCGAAGGCGTGCGCCACATGCAGGGCGTAAGCACGCTGTCGACCTGCACCGCGGTCTACGTCGACAACAAGTACGCCGGCATCGCGCCCTTTCTCGACCAGGAGGTGGACTCGGTCTATGCGCTGGTCGAGCAGGTCTATGGGCTGGTGGTGCACAGCATCCGCCACCGCATCGGTGCGTGCGCGCTCAGTGACGCAATGGCGCAGACCTTGGGCCTGCCCGCCGGCTCGCCGGGGCTGCAGGTGCAGGCCTGGCTCTACGCGGCCGACGGCTCGCTCATCGAGTACGTGCGCTCCATCCACAACCCGGGGTTGATCTCCATCGAACTCCAAAGCACCCGAGGCGCCGTCCAGGCGCCCGATTTCCCTCCATCCAAAGTAACGACATGAACACCCTCACGCTCAAGACCGACGACGGCTTCGCGCTGCCCGCCCTGCATGTGCCCAGCGCCACGGGCACGGGCCAGCCGCTGGTGCTGATCCAGGAAATCTTCGGCATCAACGCCGCCATGAAGGAAGCCGCGCAGGCCTGGGCCCGCGAAGGCTTCGAGGTGCTGTGCCCCGACCTCTTTGCGCGTCAGCAGGCCGGCGTCGACCTGGACCCGACGCAGCCCGAGCAGTTCCAGCAGGGCGTGGCGCTGATGCATGGCATGGACCCCGAGCGTGCGGTGAAGGACCTGGACGCCGCGCGCGCCTGGTTCGTGGCCGAAGGCCGTGGCGACAAGGTCGGCGCGCTGGGCTACTGCCTGGGTGGGCGCCTGGCCGTGATGATGGCGATGCACACGCCCGTGAGTGCCGCGGTGAGTTACTACGGCGTCGGGCTGGAGGGCCTGCTGCCCGCCGAACCAGTGACGATGGCGCCCTGCCTGCTGCACATCGCCGAGCTGGACGCCTTCCTGCCGCCCGAGGCGCGCCAGACCGTGCTGGACCGCGCAGCGCTGCAGGCCCGCATGCCCGCCCATGTGTATGCCGGCTGCGACCACGCCTTCGCGCGGCCGGGTGGTGCGCACTTCGATGCTGCAGCGGCCGAGCAGGCGCGCGTGCGCTCGCTGGCGTTCCTGCGTGGGTGATCGGCGGGACGACGGCGTGATGCGTGCACTCGGCAACCGGACGGTGGTGGTCACCGGCGCCGCGCAGGGCATCGGCCTGGCCATCGCCCGGCGTTTTGCGCGCGACGGTGCACAGGTCGCGATGGCGGACATCGACGAAGTCCGCGTGCATCGGGCGGCCGAAGGCCTTCGCGCCGGAGGCGCCCAGGTGCACGCGATGGCGGTCGACGTGTCGGACGCCGCGGCCATGCAGGCGCTGGCCGAACGCGTGGAGCGCGAGATCGGCCCCTGCGACGTGCTCGTGAGCAATGCCGGCGTGCTGCTGCGCGGCGACCTCGACCACGCCGACGCGCTGCAGCAGTGGCGCCGCACGCTCAGCGTGAACCTGGACGGCTGCTTCCACGCGGCCCACGCCTTCGCGCCGCAGCTGCGCCGCACGCGCGGCTGCATCGTCAACGTGGCCTCCATCCACGCCTTCGTCGCGGTCCGCAATTCGGCGGCCTACACAGCATCGAAAGGCGGCGTGAAGCAGCTGACGCAGGCCCTGGCCCTGGAACTGGGCGGTGATGGCGTGCGCGCCAACGCCGTGGCGCCGGGCAGCACCGACACCGAGATGACCGCCGTCACGCGCAACGACCCGCAGGCCATGGCCGCTTTCCTGGCGCGCGTTCCGCTGAACCGCACCGTGCACCCCAACGACGTCGCCCATGCCGTGCACTTTCTGGCTTCGGCCGAGGCGGCGTGCATCACGGGCGTGACCTTGCCGGTGGACGGCGGCTATTGCGCGACCTAGCACCGGGCCGGCGTTCGTTCACGTCCCCTTTTCCTCAACCCTGAAGCTGGAGGTCCCATGTTCACTCGTCGCCATTTCGTTTCCGCGAGCGCCGCCACTGCGGCGGCTGCGTCGCTCACGCCCTTCCCGGCGTGGGCGCAGAAGCTGCGGTCCACCAAGATCGTGGTGGGCTTCGCGCCCGGCGGCACCACCGACATGGTGGCGCGGCGGGTGGCCGAGAAGTTCGGCGGCAGCTTCGCGGAAACCGCGATCGTGGACAACCGCTCCGGCGCGGGCGGGCAGATCGCCTGTGCCGCCGTGAAGAGCGCCCTGCCCGACGGCCAGACGCTGCTGTGCACGCCCTACTCGTGCATGGTGATCTTTCCCTACGTCTACAAGAAGCTGCCTTACGACCCGGTGGCCGACTTCACGCCCGTGGGCATCACCGCCACGACCACGCAGGCCATGGCCGTCGGCCCGATGGTGCCGGCCTCGGTCAAGACTTTGCCCGACTACGTGGCCTGGGTGAAAGCCAACCCGCAGCACACGGGCTACGGCTCGCCAGCGGCGGGCTCGACCTCGCACTTCCTGGGCGCGCTGCTGGGGCTGGAAAGCGGCCTGCCTCTGGTGCAGGTGCCCTACCGCGGCGCCGTGCCCGGCATTGCCGACGTGGTCGCGGGCCAGATCCCGATCATGATCACCACCACCGGCGATCTGCTGCCGCACTACAAGGCCGGCAAGGTCCGCCTGCTCGGCACCTCCGGCCCGCAACGCACCGTGTTCACGCCCGAGGTGGCGACCTTCGCCGAGCAGGGCTTCCCTATGCTGAGCAGCGAGGAGTGGTTCGGCTTCTACGCGCCCGCGCAGACACCGGCCCCGATCGTCGACGCCGCGAACCAGGCCATGCGCCTTGCGCTGCAGGACAAGTCGGTGATCGATTCGCTGAACCTGCTGGGCCTGGTGCCGACGCCGTCGTCGCCGCAGGAGATGGCGCGGTCGCAACGCGCCCAGAGCGAGCGCTGGGGCCCGCTGGTCAAGAAGATCGGCTTCACGGCGGAGTCCTGACCGGCGCTGCCGCCGCAGGCCCGGCGCAGTTCAGCCGCCGGGCTGCGGCGCGCCGGCCGAACCCGCGGCTGCGTCCGCCCGGGCGTGTGCTACGCGCGCGGCGATCCAGGCCCTGAACTGCCGGTCGGCCTGCTGGCGGAAGTCGTTGTGGGCGGCGTTGTGGGCCCCGTGCGCGAGCCGGCGATGCGCCTGCTTGCGCACGCTGCCCAGCGTGGCATCGTTCAGGTGCTCGATGGTCGCCGACTCCGGGCGGGCGGCCGGCTCGCTGACGGCCATGGGCAGGGCGCACCAGTGCCACAGCGGGCCAAAGGTGGCGCGCAGGGCCTTGGTGCTCATGCCAGCGCGCGAGTGATCAGCAGCTTCTGGATGTCCGAAGTGCCTTCGTAGATCTGGCACACGCGCACGTCGCGGTAGATGCGCTCCAGCGGAAAGTCGTTCACGTAGCCGTAGCCGCCCAGCGTCTGGATGGCTGCGCTGCACACGCGCTCGGCCATCTCGCTGGCGAACAGCTTGGCCATGGCGGCCTCTTTCAGGCAGGGCAGGCCGGCGTCGCGCAGGCTGGCCGCGTGCCAGATCAACTGGCGCGCGGCCTCGATCTGCGTCGCGCATTCGGCGAGGCGGAAGCCCACGGCCTGCTGGTCGAAGATGGAGCCGCCAAAGGCCTGGCGCTCCTTGGCGTAGGCCAGCGCGGCGTCGAAGGCGCTGCGCGCCATGCCCACGCTCTGCGCGGCGATGCCGATGCGCCCGCCTTCCAGCGCTCCGAGAGCGATCTTGTAGCCCTCGCCCTCCGCGCCGATCAGGTTCTCGCGCGGAATGCGGCAGCCGTCGAAGTTGATCTGCGCGGTGTCGCTGCTGTGCTGGCCGAGCTTGTCTTCCAGCCGCGCGACGTTGTAGCCGGGCGTGTCGGTGGGCACGATGAACGCGCTCATTCCGCGCTTGCCAGCGCCCTTGTCGGTCACCGCGATGACGATGGCGACCTGCCCGTTCTTGCCGCTGGTGATGAACTGCTTCACGCCATCGATCACGTAGCCGTCGCCGTCCTTGCGCGCGGTGGTGCGCAGGCTCGACGCATCGCTGCCGGCCTGCGGCTCGGTGAGGCAGAAGGCGCCGAGCATCCGGCCCTGCGCCAGCGGCTCGAGCCAATGCTTCTTCTGCTGCGCGTTGCCGTAGCGCATGAGGATGGCGTTGACCGGGCAGTTGGTCACGCTGATGGCGGTGCTGGTGCCGCCGTCGCCGGCGGCGATTTCCTCCAGCACCAGCGCGAGCGTGAGGTAGTCGAGGCCCGCGCCGCCATGCTCCTCGGGCACGCAGATGCCGTAGGCGCCCAGCGCGGCAAGGCCCTGGTGCGCTTCCTTGGGAAAACTGTGCTCTCGGTCCCACTTCGCGGCGTTGGGCCAGAGTTCGGCTTGCGAGAAGTCGCGCACCGCGTCGCGGATGGCTTCCTGGTCGGCGCTGAGCAGCATGGCGTTGTCTCCTGTGTTTTCTTTTCGTGCCTTACTTGCTTGCGCCCAGGTCCATGATGAGGCGGGCGGCCATGTACAGCCGGCGCGGGATGGCGCTGATGTCCACGTACTCGGCCTTGTCGCTGTGGTAGCCGAAGCCCGGCAGGCCCAGGCTTTCGATCACGGGCTTGCCCGAGAGCGCCGCATAGGCGGCGTCGGTGCCGCCGCCGGTGCGCTCTTCAACGCCCAGCGTGCCACCGGCTTCCTTGTAGTAGGCCACCGCCTTGTCGACCAGCTTCTTGCCGCCTTCGCCCGCGTTGAAGGCCGGACGGCCGCGCGTGACGATCACCTTGACGTCGGCCTCGGGCAGCTTCTTCTGCTGCGCGCGCTCCTCCAGCGTCTTCATGGCGGCGTCGAAGTCTTCGTTGCGCGCGTAGCGCACGTCGGCGTTCAGCGTGGCGCTGGCGGGGATGATGTTCGAGACGTTGCCGGCCTTGGCGATGGTCCAGTTGAAGCGCAGGTTCTTCGACTTGTCGTCGATGTTCATCGTGCGCAGCACCAGGTCGGACGCCTCGACCAGCGCGTTCACGCCCAGCTCCGGCGCGGCACCCGCGTGCGAGGCCTTGCCGGTGATGTTGACCTGCACGTAGGCGATGCCCGAGGTGCCGAGCGAGAGCTTCTCGTCACCGGCGCTGGTGGGCTCGAAGGAGAGCACGTAGTCGGCCAGCTTGGCTTCTTCCTGGATCAGGTCGCGCGAGCCGAAGGAGCCTTTTTCCTCGTCGGTGTTGAACAGCACGGTGATGGTGCCGTAGTCGCGCACGCCGTAGTCCTTCAGCAGCTTGAGCGTGTGCAGGATGACCGCGTTGCCGCCCTTGTCGTCGGCGATGCCGGGGCCGTAGGCCTTGTCGCCCTCGACGCGGAAGGGCGCTTTCGCGAGGATGCCCTTCAGGTAGACGGTGTCCATGTGCGACATCAGCAGCAGGTTCTTGCCGCCGCGGCCCTTGATCTTGCCGACGATGTTGTCGCCCACCACGAGGCCGGCCGACTTGCTGCGCGTGACGGTGAAGCCCAGGTTCTTGAGCTCGGCTTCGAGGTAGTTGCCCGCGGCGGCGATGCCTTCGGCATCACCGGTGCCGGTCTCGATGTTGACGAGCTTCTCCAGCGTCTTGATCACCGCAGGCTGCTCGTCGGTGGCGGCCTGGAACAGCACGTTGTCGCGCTTCTGGGCCCAGGTGGCGGCGGGCGCGACGAAGGCGGCGGCCAGCAAGGCGGCGAGGGCGGTACGGTGGATGGAAGGGCGCATGAAATCTCCTGCTCTACGCATTTGTATGTCTGTCTGTATGAAAAAAGCCGGGAGCGCCCTGATCGGACGCTGCCGGCCCTGCTCTTATAGCAATTCGAGTGCCACGGCCGTGCCTTCGCCGCCGCCGATGCACAGCGTCGCCACGCCGCGCGTCTTGCCGCGCGCCTTCAGCGCGTGGATCAGCGTGACCATGATGCGCGCGCCGCTGGCGCCGATCGGGTGGCCCAGCGCGCAGGCGCCGCCGTGCACGTTGACGATGTCGTGCGAAACGTCGAGTTCGTGCATCAGCGCCATCGGCACCACGGCGAAGGCTTCGTTCACTTCCCAGAGGTCGACATCGCGCGCCTTCCAACCGGTCTTGGCGAAGAGCTTCTGCACGGCGCCGACCGGCGCGGTGGAGAACCACTCGGGCTGCTGCGCATGCGTGGCGTGGCCGACGACGCGGGCGATGGGCTTCGCGCCGATCTTCTTCGCGTGCGACTCGGTCATCATCACCAGCGCGGCCGCACCGTCGTTGATCGAGGAGCTCGATGCGGCGGTGATGGTGCCGCCGTCCTTCTTGAACGCGGGCTTGAGCGTGGGGATCTTGTCGAGCTTGACCTTGCCCGGGCCCTCGTCGACCGAGATCACGGTCTCGCCGCCGCGGCCCTTCACGGTGACGGGCGCGATCTCGTCCTTGAAGAGGCCGGTGTCGGTGGCCTTCTTGGCGCGCTCGACGCTGGCGATGGCGAAGGCGTCCTGCTGCTCGCGCGTGAACTTGTACTTGGCGGCGCAGTCCTCGCCGAAGGTGCCCATGCTGCGGCCGGGCTGGTAGGCGTCTTCGAGGCCGTCGAGCATCATGTGGTCGAAGATGCGGTCGTGGCCCATGCGGTAGCCGCCGCGGCCCTTGAGCATGAGGTAGGGCGCGTTGGTCATGCTTTCCATGCCGCCGGCCACCATCACCTCGTGCGTGCCCGCCAGCAGCAGGTCGTGCGCGAGCATCGCTGCCTTCATGGCCGAGCCGCACATCTTGCTGAGCGTGACGGCGCCCGCGCTGTCGGGCAGGCCGCCCTTGTAGGCCGCCTGGCGCGCCGGGGCCTGGCCCTGGCCGGCCATCAGGCAGTTGCCGAACAGCACCTCGCCCACGCTGTCGGGCGCGATGCCCGCGCGCTCGACGGCGGCCTTGATGGCGACGCCGCCGAGGTCGTGCGCGGAAAGGGAGGCGAAATCGCCCTGGAAGCCGCCCATGGGGGTGCGGGCGGCGCCGACGATGACGATGGATTCGGACATGGAGGTCTCCTTCGGAAATGTGAAAGCGGAATCGGAAAAGAAACGAGGGGTCAGAAGTGCGTCGCGTGCCCCTCGTGCCTGAAGCGCTGCGACTCTTCGTAGGGGAACACGTCCAGCATCTGCCCGGCCTGGATGCGTTCCTTGTGGTGTTGCCAGAAGGCGGCGTCGAGCAGGTCGGCGTGGTGCGCCATGAAGGCCGCGCGCACGTCCTTGTTGCCCAGCAGGAAGGGTTCGAAGGTTTCGGGGAACACGTCCTTCGGGCCCACCGAATACCAGACCTCGCCGCTCATCTCGTCTTCCTCGTTGCGCGGCGTGGGTACCTTGCGGAACTGGCAGTCGGTGACGTACTCGATCTCGTCGTAGTCGTAGAACACGACCTTGCCGCCGCGCGTGACGCCGAAGTTCTTCCACAGCATGTCGCCGGGGAAGATGTTGGCGGCCACCATGTCCTTGATGGCGTTGCCGTATTCGACGACCGCATGTTCGAGCTGGTCCTTCGCGCGCTTCGCATGCGCCGGGCTCTCGGGGGCGGCCAGGGTGTCGAAGGCTTCCTGCAGGTAGATGTTCAGCGGGATCATGCGCCGCTCGATGTAGACGTGTTTCACCACGACTTCCATCTCCCCGTTGCCGTCGCGGTCGCCGATTTCCAGCTGGCTGGGCGCGAACCTGCGGATCTCCTCGATCAGCTCGGGCTCGAAGCGGTCGAGCGGAAAGCCCACGTCGCTGTACTCCAGCGTGTCGGCCATGCGGCCCACGCGGTCGTGCTGCTTCACGAGCATGTACTTGCCCTTGATCTGCTCGCGCGTGGTGTCCTTCTGCGGCGGATAGAAGTCCTTGATGACCTTGAACACGAACGGGAACGAAGGCAGGTCGAACACCAGCATCACCATGCCCTTGATGCCGGGCGCGATGCGGAAGCGGTCGCTCGAGTAGTTCAGGTGCGAAAGAAAGTCGCGATAGAAGAGCGTCTTGCCCTGCTTGGCCAGGCCCAGTGCGTTGTAGATCTCGGCGCGCGGCTTGCGCGGCATGAGCGAGCGCAGGAACTGCACCCAGGCGGAGGGCACCTCCATGTCGACCATGAAGTAGGCGCGCGCGAAGCTGAAGAGCATCTGCAGGTCGTCCTCGCCGAAGAGCGCCGCGTCAATGTAGAACCGGCCGTGGCTGTCGTGCAGTATGGGCACCGAGAAGGGCAGCTCGGTGAAACCGTTCATGATCTTGCCGACCACGTACGCACCCTTGTTGCGGAAGAACAGCCCCGAGAGCACCTGCAGCTGGAAGTTGGCGCGCAGCTTGACCTGGTTGAAGCGGCCCAGGATGACGTGCGCCACGCGCTCCGCGTCACGCCGCTTGCTGGCGAAGCTGCCGATCAGCGCGAAGTCGTCGAGCATCTGCTCGACGGTGTCGGCCAGCGTCTCGGGCTTGGGGTAGTAGGGGCGGTAGGTGGGCGCGCCCCGCGGCTCGATGTACTCGGTGCTGATGGCCGGGCGCACGAAGATGAAGTCGTTCTGGAAGTACGCCCGATGCAGGATCTTCGTGGTCACCGAGTTGAAGAAGGTCTCGGCCAGCTCGGGCTGGTGATGGTCCACCAGCAGGCCGATGTAGTGCAGCTTGATCTGGTGCCACACGTCCATCGGCTGGTCGCCTGCCTTGAACTCTTTCTCGAGCCGGGCCACGGCCTCGCTCACGCGCAGGTCGTAGAACTCGATGCGCTCGCGCTGCGCGCGCTGCTGGCCATGCCAGTCGGCGGTCTCGAAGCGGTGCTTGGCGCGCGCCGACTCGGCCCTGAACAACCGGTAGTGCCGGTTGAAGCCGTCCATCATCGCCTTCGCGATGTCGTAGGCCAGCGGCGAGTCGAGGCGCTGCGGGAACATGGCGGCGCGAGACTGCGGATGAAAGGCTGCGAGCCGCCCGGTATCAGGCTGGCTCGGAGCCGCTGTTCGCGGCCTGGGCCCCGATCGAACGCACCACCTCGCCCGGCTTGCTCCACTTGTGGCGGATGCGCTGCACGGTGGACTTGTAGGCGGCGTCCAGCGGCTGGGTGCCGTCCACGCTCAGGCCCAGGTCCTGCAGCAGGCCGTCGTGCACGCCGAAGGTCCAGCCGTGGATCTTGACCTTCTGGCCGCGGGCCCAGGCATCGACCATCACGGTGCTGACGGCCACGTTGACCACCTGCTCGGCCACGTTGAGTTCGCACAGCGCATCGACGCGGGCTTCCTCGTCGGGCAGGCTCTCCAGCATCACGTGGTGGCGGTCGCGCACGTCCTGGATGTGGCGGATCCAGTTGTCGGCCAGGCCGATGCGCGCGCCGCTCAAGGCGGCCTTCACGCCAGCGCAGCCGTAGTGGCCGACCACCATGATGTGCTCGACCTTCAGGTGCTCCACCGCGAACTGGATCGCCGAGAGCGCGTTGAGGTCCGAGTGCACCACGATGTTGGCCACGTTGCGGTGCACGAACACTTCACCCGGTTCCAGGCCGGTGATCTGGTTGGCGGGCACGCGGCTGTCGGAACAGCCGATCCACATGTAGCGCGGCGTCTGCTGCTTCACCAGGCCGGTGAAGAAGCCGGGCCGGTCGCGTTCCATCTGCGCGGACCAGGCGCGGTTGTGGGCGAAGAGGTCGTCGAGGTTGTCGGATTTTTCGGACATAGTCGGCTATTGTCGGTGAGAGGTGTATCAGGCCTTGGCTTCGGCCGGTTTCTGGGCCTTGCCGGCCTTCTGTGCCTTGGTTTTCTGCGCCTTGGCGAGTGTTGCCCGCCCCTTCTTCTCGTGCTCCTTCACTTCGGCGAGATTGGCCTGCAGTTCGGCCAGCTGCGCTTCGAGCTGGGCCCGGTGGGCACCCAGCACGCCGAGGAATCTTTCCAGCTGCGGGACGGTGTCGCGCGGGCTGTCGTACATGTCGAGGATGTCCTTGGCCTCCGTGAGGCTCAGGCCCAGGCGCTTGGCGCGCAGGGTGAGCGTGAGCCGGGCCCGGTCGCGCGAGCTGTAGATGCGCTGCAGGCCGGCGCGCTCGGGCGAGAGCAGGCCCATGTCCTCGTAGAAGCGGATGGCCCGCGTGGTGAGGTCGAACTCCTTCGCGAGCTGGCTGATGGTGAAGGTCTGCGCGGGCATGACGACGGTGGCGGAAAAGGGCCTTGTTCGGGGGGCGTTACGGGCGCGACAGCAGGTTTTCGCCGCGATCCCTACAATGGTGCCCTTGAATCATGACGTTTACGTAAACGTCAATCTTACATGAACCTCCTCGAACGCGAACTCCACTACCCCCTCGGCGACACGCTCCCCGAGCCCGGCCAGACCCTGGAAGTGGCGCCCGGCGTGCGCTGGATCCGCATGCGGCTGCCCTTCGCGCTCGACCACATCAACCTCTGGCTGCTTCGCGACAGCATCGACGGCGTCGAGGGCTGGACGGTGGTCGACTGCTGCATCGCCCGCGACGAGGCGCGCGCGCAATGGGAGCAGGTGTTCGAGACGCAGCTGCAGGGCATGCCGATCCTGCGCGTCATCGTCACCCACATGCACCCCGACCATATCGGCCTGGCCGACTGGCTGTGCAAGCGCTGGAACGCGCCGCTGTGGATCAGTTCCACCGACTACCACGTGGCCCGCGTGCTCAGCACCGCCGGCGACACCCTGGCGGGCGGCGAACAGGCGGCGCGCTTCTTCGCCTCGCACGGGCTGACCGATCCCGAGTCGGTCGCCAAGATACGGGCGCGTACCAACTACTACGCGAACTTGGTGCCCTCGGTGCCCGACAGCTTCGTGCGCATGCTCGAGGGCGACATCGTCGACATCGGCGGCCACGCCTGGCGCTGCATCAGCGGCTATGGCCACGCGCCCGAGCACATCTCGCTGTACTGCGACGAGCTCAAGCTGCTGCTGGGCGGCGACATGATGCTGCCGCGCATCTCCACCAACGTGAGCGTGCACGCGGGCGAGCCCGAGGCGAACTCGCTGCGACTCTTTCTCGACAGCATCGAGAAATTCAAGTCGCTGCCTGCCGACACGCTGGGGCTGCCTTCGCACGGCAAGCCGTTCCGGGGCATCCATCGCCGCGTCGAGCAGCTGCAGGAGCACCATCGCGACCGCCTGGCCGAGCTGCTCGAAGCCTGCACGGCGCGCGCGCTCACGGCCGCCGAGGGCCTACCGATCCTGTTCAGGCGCGAGCTCGACCTGCACCAGATGACCTTCGCGATGGGCGAGACCGTGGCGCATCTGCACCTGCTGTGGTTCTCGGGCCAGGTGAAGCGTGAACTGGGCCAGGACGGTATCTACCGCTTCGGCCCCAAGGCTTAGACTCGGCCGATGGACACGCTGGCTCAGCTGCGCGCGGGCCGGCTGGCAGGCGCAACACGAATCGATCTCTCGTGCGGACTCACCGAGCTTCCGCGCGAGGTCTTCGACCTTGCCGATTCGCTGGAGGTGCTGAACCTGTCGGGCAACGCGCTCGAAACGCTGCCCGACGACCTGCACCGCCTTCGCAGGCTGCGTGTGCTGTTCTGCTCCGACAACCGCTTCACCACGCTGCCTGAATCCATCGGCCGCTGTAACGGCCTCGACATCGTCGGCTTCAAGGCCAACCGCATCCGCACCGTACCGGCCAATGCGCTGCCGCCTTCGCTGCGATGGCTGATCCTCACCGACAACGAAATCGAAGAGCTTCCCGATTCGCTTGGCGCATGCACGCGGATGCAGAAGCTGATGCTCGCAGGCAACCGCCTGCGCACGCTGCCTGATTCGATGGCGAGGTTCGAGCAGCTCGAACTGCTGCGCATCTCCGCCAACCGCTTCGAGACGCTGCCCGGGTGGCTGCCATCGCTGCCGCGCCTGTCGTGGCTCGCCTGCGCCGGCAATCCGTTCGACACCCGGGCCGAGGATGCGGCCATCGTGGCGCAGTCGGTGCCGCATGTCGACTGGAGCGAACTCACGCTGGGCGAAAAGCTTGGCGAGGGCGCATCGGGCGTGATCCATCGGGCAACCCTGGGTGCTGACTCACGGCCGGTGGCAGTCAAGCTCTTCAAGGGCGCGGTCACCAGCGACGGTTGGCCGCACAGCGAGATGGCCGCCAGCATCGCGGCCGGCGCACACCCCACGCTGATCGCCGCGCAGAGCCGCATCGACGGACACCCCGAAGGCACGGAGGGGCTCGTGATGGCGCTGGTCGATCCCGCGTTCGCTACGCTCGCCGGGCCGCCGAGCCTTGCGTCGTGCACACGCGACGTCTACGCCGAAGAGGCGAAGTGGACCGCCGGCGAGGCGATGCGCATCGCACGCGACATCGCCTCGGCCATGCAGCATCTGCATGCGCGCGGGATTCTTCACGGCGACCTCTACGCCCACAACATCCTGTGGCATGCGCAAGGCGGCGGCCGCCTGGGCGACTTCGGCGCCGCATGGCTCACCGGCGCGCTCGATGCGAGGCAGACGCAGGCGTTCCAGGCGCTGGAGGTGCGCGCCTTCGGCTGCCTGCTGGAAGAGCTTCTGGACCGCTGCACCGACGTGCCTGCGCCGGAGGCCGCAACGCTGAAGGGCCGCTGCCTGCACCCCGACGCAGCAGCGCGCCCGACCTTCGCCGAAGCCCTGTCGATACTGCAGCAGCACGCCCTCCAGCCATGACCCGTCGCCGCCCTGCGCAGATGCCGCTGCCCACGCGCGACGGCGTGGGCCCGAGCTGCATCGGCCTGCCTTACGGCGCCTGGCCGACCATCGCGGAGTTCCTGATCGAGCGCTTTCCCGTCATCACGCCCCAGGCCTGGATGGAGCGCATCGAGGCGGGAGACGTCGTCGACGAGCACGGCGTGCCCGTGACCGCCGCGCGCCGCTACCAGTCGCCGCTGCGCGTGTACTACTACCGCACGCTCGACGGCGAGGTGAGCATTCCTTTCGAGGAGGAGGTCGTTTTCCAGGACGACCAGCTGCTGGTCGTCGACAAGCCTCCCTTCGTGCCTGTGACGCCCAAGGGCAAGTACCTGAAGGAAAGCCTGCTGGTGCGCCTCAAGCGCAAGCTGGGGCTCGACGACCTCGTGCCGCTGCACCGCATCGACCGAAGCACCTCGGGGCTGGTGCTGTTCTCGGTGAAGCCCGCGACACGAGGCGTCTACCAGTCCCTGTTTCCGGAGCGCCGCATCGTCAAGCACTACGAGGCCGTGGTTCCGTGGCGGGAGGGCGTGTCGTCGGTGCCGGAGGTCTACCGCAGCCGCCTTGTGGACGACGACCATTTCATGCGCGTACGCGAGGAACGCGGCGAGCCCAACTCCGAGACCCGCATCGAAGTGCTGAACGTGCAGGACGGCCTTGCGCTGCTGCGGCTGTCGCCCATTACCGGCCGCAAGCACCAGCTGCGCGTGCACTGCCTGGCGCTCGGCATGCCGATCGTGAACGATCCGATCTATCCCGTGCTGCTGCCCGAGGGCGCCGACGACTTCGCCCGGCCCATGCAGTTGCTCGCGCGTTCGCTCTCCTTCGTCGACCCGGTGACGGGGGCGCAACGCAGCTTCGGCAGCCGCCGCAGCCTGCTGCTGACACCGAGGTGACGCGCGCGCGGAGCGGCGCGCAATAAGCTCGGTTTCCTGAATCCGATCACTCTTTCAGGAGACATCCGCACCATGGACACCACCCAACTCTTCTCGCTGAAGGGCCGCACCGCGCTCATCACCGGCGGCTCGCGCGGCATCGGCCGCATGATCGCCGAGGGCTTCCTCGCGCAGGGCGCGCGCGTCTACATCTCGGCGCGCAAGGCCGCGGCCTGCGACCAGACGGCGAAGGAGCTGTCGGCTTTCGGGCATTGCGTTTCCTTGCCGGCCGACGTGTCGACGGTCGAGGGGGCGCAGGCGCTGGTCGATGCCTATGCGAAGCATGAAGGCTCGCTGGACATCCTCGTGAACAACGCCGGTGCCGCCTGGGGTGCGCCGTACGAGGAGTTTCCGGAAAGCGGATGGGACAAGGTGGTGGACCTGAACCTGAAGACGCCGTTCTTCCTGACCAAGGCGTTGACGCCGATGCTCAAGAAAGCCGCCACCGACCATCTGGCGAAGGTGATCAACATTGCGTCGATCGACGGGATCTCGGTCAATCCGCAGGAGACGTACTCCTATGCGGCGAGCAAGGCGGGGCTGATTCAGCTTACCCGGCGAATGGCGCTGCGGCTGGCGCAGGATCGCATCGTGGTCAGTGCGATTGCGCCTGGGGCCTTTGCTTCGGATATGAACAAGGTGGCTCGGGATCATGGGGATGAGATCAAGGGGCGGATTCCTGCGGGGCGGATCGGGGTGCCGGAAGACATGGCTGGGGCTGCCATCTACCTGGCCTCTCGGGCTGGGGACTATGTGATGGGGTCTACGTTGGTGGTTGACGGGGGTGTTACGCACGCTCGTTGAGTTTTTGGCTGGGTGTTTGTTTCCCGGGGCCGGGACTCGCCCCGGCGGGCGACCTACTTTCTTTTGCTTCGCCAAAAGAAAGTAGGCAAAGAAAAGGCGACCCCACTGTCTGCGACCCCTTCGCTTTGCGAAGGGGCAACCTGCGGTGCTCGCGTTTCGCGGGGTCTCGCAGAACTCGCTTCGCTCAGACAGCTGCGAGCCCTTGTCCGCGCAACGCTGCGCTCCTCGGCGCAGCCAGAGGGGAGGGGAGACGCATGGGCCTTTGCTTCGCTCGGCCCCCAAGGCACGACAGGCGCTTCGCGCCTGCCGTGCTTGGAATGAGGCGGTGAGTCTGTTGGGTCTGCGTGCGCTACTGGCGCCTTCGGAATCGGTTTTGACCTTGAGTCCCTGGCCGAGCGAAGCGAAGGCCAGTCCAAGGCTGTTCAGAAGCCGAGCGCAGCGATGGCGCGTGGAGATCCCTTCTGGCTGCGCCGAGGAGCGCAGACGTAGGAGGGATAAGGGCCGCAGCTGTCTGAGCGCAACGCAGTGGAGCGAGTTCTGCGGACCCCCTCCGGAGTCGAGCACCGCAGGTTGCCCGTAGCGAAGCGAAGGGACGCAGACAGTAGGGTCGCCTTTCTTTTGCCTACTTTTCTTTGGCGAAGCAAAGAAAAGTAGGTCGGCCGCCGGGCCGAGACCCGGCCCCGGAAAGCAAACCCCAAAAGCCGATTGCTACCATCAACGGCACCCCAAAGGCCTAAAAAACACAATGTCCCCTTTTCCCTTCTCCGCAGTCCTCTTCGACTGCGACGGCGTTCTGGTCGACTCCGAACCCATCACCAACCGCGTCTTGGCCGGCATGCTCGGCGAACTGGGCTGGCAGCTCAGCACAGAGGAAGCGATGAACACCTTCACTGGCAAGGCGGTGAAGGACGAAGCCGCGCTGATCGAATCGAAGACCGGCTTCCGGATCACCGACGAATGGCTGGCGAACTTCCGCGCCCGCCGCAACGAGGCACTGGAACGCGATCTTGTCGCCATTCCGCGTGCACCTGAAGCCATCCGCGAAATCCACGCCATGCTCGACGGCCGCATCGCCTGCGCCTCCGGCGCCGACCGCCACAAGGTCGAACTGCAGCTCGCCAAGGTCGGCCTGCTCGACTTTTTCCAGGGCCGCATCTTCAGCGGCCACGAGATGCCGCGCTCCAAGCCGCATCCCGATGTGTACCTCGCGGCGGCCAAGGCGCTGGGCGTGGACCCCAGGCGCTGCGCCATCGTGGAAGACACCGTCACCGGCGCGATGGCCGGCGTGGCGGCGGGCGCGACGGTGTTCGGCTACAGCACGGGCGAGTCGGGCCACAGCGGCCCGGGGCCATTGTTGAGCGTGGGCGCGGTGAGGGTGTTCAGCGACATGGCCGAATTGCCCGCGCTGCTTTCGGGCTACGGGCTGCAGGCGGCCTGAGTTTCTGTTGGAATGCGGGAGGAAGCCCGGGCACCCCCCGAGCCAACCCCGAGCCGAAGGCAGGCAGGAAGGAAGCAAGCACATCCATGACCTCCGAATACAAAACCGAGCAGCCCGAGCGCAGCGAGATCGACGCGCTCACCGGCCCCGCCGTGGTCGAGTTCGGCACCAACTGGTGCGGCATCTGCAAGGCCGCGCAGCCGAACATCACCGAAGCATTCGCCCAGTTCCCGAACGTGCGCCGCATCAAGGTGGAAGACGGCAGCGGCCGCCCGCTGGGCCGCTCGTTCAACGTGCGGCTGTGGCCCACGCTGGTGTTCATGCGCGACGGCAAGGAAGTCGCGAAGCTGGTGCGTCCGGAGGACAGCAAGTCCATCGCCGATGCGCTGGCGCTGATCGATCGGCCGGCCTGACCGTTCCCGGCATGGTGCCTGCCCATCGGTGCAGCGCCGCGAACCCATGAACTCCGAACTGCATCAGCTCGCGAAGACGGCCGATCTCGGCTCGGAAGCGCGGCGGTTGCTGCGGCTGCGTTTCGGCTTCGCGTGCGTGCAGCGTGTGCGGCACCTGCTGGAGTCGCCGGAGGCCCTGGAAGGGCTGGACACGCTGGGCGCATTCCTCGAAGGCAAGATCAGCTCCGCCGCCCTGGCATTGGCCGAACAGCGGATGGCCGTGGTGGCAGGGAGCCATCCGGGTTCCCGCTCCATCGACGGAACGGCCCATGCGGCAGTCTCGGCGACCTATGCGGTGTTCCAGGCGGTTGCCGGCCGCGCACTGCAGGCCGCGGAGTACGCGGCCTACGCAACCGTCTATGCATACGGCGCCTATGCGATCACCGATCCCGAGGCTTTCGCCGAGGAGTTCGCCTGGCAGGTCTCGGCGTTCGAGGCACTGCTGCGCGAAGAGCATCCACTGCCGGCGCGGGCCGGCTGACCCCGCATCCGAACGCAGCGCCTATTTGTCCCGCTGCCTGAAGTCGCGCGGCGCCTGCCCAGTCCATTGCTGGAAGGCGCGCGAAAAGCTCTTCTCGTTGCGAAAGCCCACGGCCAGCGCGACCTGCTTGATGGGGCGGCTGGTCCGGCGCAATTGATCCACGGCCATCTCGTGGCGCACCTCGTTCTTCAGCGCCTGCAGCGAGGTGCCTTCCTCGTGCAACTGCCGATGCAGCGTGCGGCCCGACACGTTGAGCAGCGCGGCCAGCGCCTCGGCAGTGGTGGCCTCGTTGGTGCGCGAGCGCAGCAGCTCGCGCACGCGCTGGCCCAGCAGGCGGTCGCGGCGGTATTGCAGGATGGTGAGCGGCAGCGCGCGCTTGAGCATGGCACGCAGCGCGCGTTCGTCGCGCTGCAGGGGCAGGGCAAGGTAGCGCTCGTCGAAGGCGATGCCGGCCTGCGGCGCGCCGAAGCGCACGTCGGGTGCGAACATCAGCGGGTAGGCGTCGCTGTGCGGCGGCGCGGCGAACGGAAAGGCCGCATGGCGCAGCGAGATGCGCGAATCGATGGCCCAGCACATGTAGCCGTGCACGAAGCGCAGGATGGTCACCAGGCAGAACTCGCGGAAGGCGTCGTCGAGCGGGCGGTTCTCGGCGATGCGCAATGTGGCCACGCCGCCGGCCACGTCGAGCGACAGGCCGATGTCGTCGGTCAGCAGCCGGTGGTGGCGGCACCAGCGCTTGAGGGCCACGCCCAGGTTGGGCGAGCTCAGCGAAGCACGGCACAGCATGCCGTAGCTGCCCCAGGGCAGGCGCCGGGAGAACCAGCCGAGCGTTTCGTCGTCGAGTTCCTGCATGGCGTGGCTCGACAGCGCCTCGAACTGCGCCGCCGTCACCCGCGCCCCCGGCCGGGCCAGTTCGCGCGGCGTGATCTGTGCCACCCTCAGTGCCTCCGCTGGGTCCTTCCCGTAGCGCTCGTAGGCCTGCACGATGGCTCTCACGAAGGCCATCGGCGTGACGGCGCGGGTGGGGCGGAGGAACGACGGGGGGGGCATGGCTTGGGCGGCGGGTCGTGGCGCAATTTGCAACCATTGTGGCGCCAATTGAGGCGCAGCGAAGCGTAAGCTGCGGACTTTCAAGCAAGCGCCATTCCGCGCGGGTAGCTCTGCGCGCCGACCTCAGAGGAGACAAACCCCATGCACGATCCCGGCCTGAACTTCGACCTGGGCGAGACCATCGACTCGCTGCGCAGTGCGATCCAGGACTTCGCCGCCAACGAGATCGCCCCCCGCGCCGCCGACATCGACCGCGACAACCTGTTCCCGCACGACCTCTGGAAGAAGCTCGGCGACCTCGGCCTGCACGGCATGACGGTGAAGGAGGAGTACGGCGGCACCGAACTGGGCTACCTGGCCCACATCGTGGCCATGGAAGAGGTTTCGCGCGCATCGGCCTCGGTGGGCCTGTCGTATGGCGCGCACTCCAACCTGTGCGTGAACCAGATCCACCGCAACGGCAATGACGCGCAGAAGAAGAAGTACCTGCCCAAGCTGGTGAGCGGCGAACACGTGGGCGCGCTGGCCATGAGCGAGCCCAACGCCGGCTCCGACGTGGTGAGCATGAAGCTCAAGGCCGAGAAGAAGGACGGCTACTACGTGCTCAACGGCGGCAAGATGTGGATCACCAACGGCGGCGACGCCGACACGCTGGTGATCTACGCCAAGACCGAGCCCGAGATGGGCGCGCGCGGCATGACGGCCTTCATCGTCGAGAAGAGCTTCAAGGGCTTCTCGGCCGGCACCAAGCTCGACAAGCTGGGCATGCGCGGCTCCAACACCTATCCGCTGTTCTTCGACAACTGCGAAGTGCCGGAAGAGAACGTGCTCGGCGGCGAAGGCATGGGCGCCAAGGTGCTGATGAGCGGCCTCGACTACGAGCGCGCCGTGCTCTCCGGCGGCCCGCTCGGCATCATGGCCGCGTGCATGGACGCGGTGATCCCCTACATCCACGAGCGCAAGCAGTTCGGCCAGAGCATCGGCGAGTTCCAGCTGATGCAGGGCAAGATCGCCGACATGTACTCGACCTGGCAGGCCACGCGCGCCTACGTGTACGCGGTTGGCAAGGCCTGCGACCGCAACGACCATGCGCGCACCTTCCGCAAGGACGCGGCCGGCGCCATCCTGTACTCGGCCGAGAAGGCGACCTGGATGGCCGGCGAGGCGATCCAGACGCTGGGCGGCGTGGGCTACACCAAGGAGTTTCCGGTCGAGCGGCTGTGGCGCGACGCGAAGCTGTACGAGATCGGCGCCGGCACGAGCGAGATTCGGCGCATGCTGATCGGGCGCGAGCTGTTCTCCGAAACGGCCTAGGATGTTTTGCGCCTTCCCCAGCGGGGAAGGTGCCGGACGAAGGAGACAAGGAAGGAAATGAGCATGACCGCCGCATTGACCGAGAGCTACAACAAGGGCGCCGCCGATGTCCCGCTGATCGAACAACCCATCGGCGACTTCTTCGACGACATGGTCGCGAAGCAGCCCGACCGCGAGGCGCTCGTCAGCCGCCATGAAGGCAAGCGCTACACCTACCGCGAGCTGCAGGCCGAATCGAACCGCCTTGCCAGCGCGCTGCTGGGCCTGGGCCTCGTGCCCGGCGACCGCGTGGGCATCTGGTCGCACAACAACGTGCCGTGGGTGCTGATGCAGATCGCCACCGCGAAGGCCGGCCTGATCCTCGTCAACATCAACCCGGCCTACCGCACCTCCGAGCTCGAATACGCGCTCAACAAGGTCGGTTGCAAGGCGCTGGTGACGATGGCGCAGTTCAAGACCAGCGATTACCTCGGCATGCTGCGCGAACTGGGCCCGGCGAAGCTGCCGCAGCTGGCCCACACCTTCTGGATCGACGCGAAGCCGGGCGAGGGCGCCGAGCAGCCCGGCATGAAGCGCTTCTCGCAACTGCTCGCCAGCGGCGACGCCAATGACCCGCGCGTCGCGCAGGTGCAGAAGACGCTGAAGGCCACCGACCCGATCAACATCCAGTTCACCAGCGGCACCACGGGCTTTCCCAAGGGCGCGACGCTCACGCACCGCAACATCCTGAACAACGGCTTCTTCATCGGCGAGTGCATGAAGCTCTCGCCGGCCGACAGGCTGTGCATCCCGGTGCCGCTGTACCACTGCTTCGGCATGGTGCTGGGCAACCTGGCCTGCCTCACGCACGGTTCGGCCATCGTGTACCCGAACGACGGCTTCGATCCGCTCACCGTGCTGGAGACGGTGCAGGCCGAGAAATGCACCGGGCTGCACGGCGTGCCCACGATGTTCATCGCCGAACTCGACCATCCGCGCTTCAAGGAGTTCGATCTGTCGACGCTGCGCACCGGCATCATGGCCGGCTCGCCGTGCCCCATCGAGGTGATGAAGCGCGTGGTCAGCGAGATGCACCTTAGCGAGATCACCATCGCATACGGCATGACCGAGACCAGCCCCGTCAGCTGCCAGAGCAGCACCGACACGCCGCTGGACCGCCGCGTGTCGACCGTGGGCACGGTGCAGCCGCACCTGGAGGTGAAGATCGTCGACCCCGAGACCGGCGCCGTGATGCCCTCGGGCAAGTCGGGCGAGCTGTGCACGCGCGGCTACTCGGTGATGCACGGCTACTGGGACGACGAGGCCAAGACCCGCGAGGCCATTGACGCCGAGCACTGGATGCACACCGGCGACCTCGCCACCATGGACGCCGAGGGCTACGTCAACATCGTCGGCCGCATCAAGGACATGGTGATCCGCGGCGGCGAGAACATCTACCCGCGCGAGATCGAGGAGTTCCTCTACCGCCATCCGAAGGTGCAGGACGTGCAGGTCGTCGGCCTGCCCGACCGCAAGTACGGCGAGGAGCTGTGCGCCTGGATCATCGTCAAGCCCGGCCAGAGCGCCACCGAGGAAGACATCCGCGAGTTCTGCAAGGGCCAGATCGCGCACTACAAGGTGCCGAAGTACATCCGCTTCGTCGCCGAGTTCCCGATGACCGTGACCGGCAAGATCCAGAAATTCAAGATCCGCGACGAGATGAAGGCGCAGCTGGGTCTCGATGAGGCTCGCACTGCATGAAAAAGGGCTCCGTACGCAGAGGACGCGAAGGTTTCGCGAAAGACGCGAAAGGACAGCCAATATCTTTTGATGGTTTCTTTCGCGCCCTTTGCGAAACCTTCGCGCCCTCTGCGTCCTGCCCCCCGAATCTGATTCCAACATGACCCAACTAGAAACCAAGCTCAACGCCCGTTCGGCGGACTTCCAGGCCAACGCCGCGGCCATGCGCGCGCTGGTCGACGACCTGCGTGCGCAGTTCGCGAAAGTGGAGCAGGGCGGCGGCGAGGCCGCGCGCGCCAAGCACACGGCGCGCGGCAAGCTGCTGCCGCGCGACCGCGTGGCCGAGCTGCTCGACCCGGGCACGCCCTTCCTCGAGATCGCGCCGCTGGCCGCGCATGCGATGTACCTCGACGGCAAGGGCGTGGAGTCGGCGCCGGGCGCCGGCATCATCGCGGGCATCGGCCGCGTCAACGGCGTCGACTGCATGATCGTGTGCAACGACGCGACGGTGAAGGGCGGCACCTATTACCCGATGACGGTGAAGAAGCATCTGCGCGCGCAGGAGATCGCCGAGCAGAACCGCCTGCCGTGCATCTACCTCGTCGACTCGGGCGGCGCCAACCTGCCGAACCAGGACGAGGTGTTTCCCGACCGCGAGCACTTCGGCCGCATCTTCTACAACCAGGCCAACATGAGCGCCCAGGGCATTCCGCAGATCGCGGTGGTGATGGGCTCGTGCACGGCCGGCGGCGCGTACGTGCCGGCGATGAGCGACGAATCGATCATCGTGAAGAACCAGGGCACCATCTTCCTGGGCGGACCGCCGCTGGTGAAGGCGGCCACGGGCGAGGTGGTGACGGCGGAAGACCTGGGCGGCGGCGACGTGCACACGCGGCTTTCCGGCGTGGCCGACCATCTTGCGCAGAACGACCTGCATGCGCTGGCGCTCGCGCGCTCGGCGGTGGCGAACCTCAACGCCAAGGCCGCGCCGGCCCCGGCGAAGGCCGAGGTGCGCGAGCCCGCGTATCCGCGCGAGGAGCTCTACGGCGTGATTCCCACCGACACGCGCAAGCCCTTCGACGTGCGCGAGATCATCGCGCGCATCGTCGACGGCAGCGAGTTCCACGAGTTCAAGGCGCGCTTCGGCGCCACGCTGGTGTGCGGCTTCGCCGAGATCGAGGGCATGCCCGTGGGCATCGTGGCCAACAACGGCATCCTGTTCTCCGAGTCGGCGCAGAAGGGCGCTCACTTCATCGAGCTGTGCTGCCAGCGCAAGATTCCGCTGGTGTTCCTGCAGAACATCACCGGCTTCATGGTGGGCCGCAAGTACGAGAACGAGGGCATCGCGCGCCACGGCGCCAAGATGGTGACGGCCGTGGCCACCGCCAACGTGCCCAAGTTCACCATCATCATCGGCGGCAGCTTCGGCGCCGGCAACTACGGCATGTGCGGCCGCGCGTACAGCCCGCGCTTCCTCTGGATGTGGCCCAACGCGCGCATCAGCGTGATGGGCGGCGAGCAGGCCGCGAGCGTGCTCGCCACCGTGAAGCGCGACGGCATCGAAGGCAAGGGCGGCAGCTGGAGCAAGGAAGAGGAAGAAGCCTTCAAGGCACCGATCCGCCAGCAGTACGAAGACCAGGGCCACCCCTACTACGCCACCGCGCGGCTGTGGGACGATGGCATCATCGATCCGGCCGACACGCGCCGCGTGCTCGCGCTGGGCCTGGCCGCTGCTCGCAATGCGCCGGTGCCGGAGCCGAAATTCGGCATCTTCCGGATGTGAGGAGGCTGGCATGAGCGAATACACCAAGCTCCAGCTGAGCCTCGACGGCGCCATCGCCCGCGTCTGGCTCGACCAGCCCGACGCACGCAATGCCTTCGACGACGTCGTCATCGCCGAACTCACGCGAGCCTTCGCCGAGGCCGGCGCCGCGCCGCAGGTCAAGGCCATTGTGCTGGGCGCGAACGGGCCGGCCTTCTGCGCGGGCGCGAACCTCAACTGGATGCGCCGCATGGCCGACTACACGCGCGACGAGAACATCGCCGACGCGGGCAAGCTCGCCGAAATGTTGCGCACCATCGCCGAGTGCCCCAAGCCGACTATCGCGCGCGTGCAGGGCGACGTGTACGCGGGCGGCATGGGGCTGGTGGCGGCCTGCGACATGGCCGTGAGCGTGGACACCGCCTGGTACTGCCTGAGCGAAGTGAAGATCGGCCTCGTGCCCGCGACCATCAGCCCCTACGTGCTGCGCGCGATGGGCACGCGCGCCTCGCAGCGCTACTTCCTCACGGCCGAGCGCTTCACCGCGGCCGAGGCGCATCGCATCGGCTTCGTGCACGAGGTGGTGGCCGCCGACGCGCTCGACGCGAAGGTCGACGAACTGCTGAAGGCGCTGACCGGTGCGAGCCCGGCGGCAGTGCGCGCCTGCAAGAAGCTGATCGCCGACGTGGCGGGCCGTGAGATCGACGACGCGCTGATCGCGCAGACGGTCGAAGGCATCGCGGACATCCGCGCCAGCGATGAAGGCCGCGAGGGCGTGCAGGCCTTCCTGCAGAAGCGCAAGCCCTCGTGGCTCGAGGCGAGCAAGTCCTGAAGACCCATTCTCCGGAGGTCGCGCCATGAACACCAGCCTCGACATGCCGCAGCTGCTCGCGCTGGCCGCCGCCATCGGCTGGGCCAGCGGCGTGCGGCTCTACCTGGTCGTGCTGCTGACGGGCCTGGCCGGCTATTTCGGCTGGGTGCCGCTGCCGGGCGGGCTGCAGATGCTGGCGCATCCGGTAGTAATCGCGGCCAGCGGCTTCATGGTGTTCATCGAATTCTTCGCCGACAAGATCCCGGGCCTCGATTCGCTGTGGGACGTGGTGCACACGGCCATCCGCATCCCGGCGGGCGCGGCGCTCGCGGCCAGCGTGTTCGGCGTGGACCACGGCGTGATGGCCATCGTGGCGGCGCTGTTGGGCGGCAGCTTCGCGGCCACGGCGCATGCGGCCAAGGCCACGACGCGCGCGGCCATCAACACCTCGCCCGAGCCGTTCTCGAACGTCGGCGCCTCGCTGGCGGAAGACACCATGGTGCCCGCGGGGCTGTGGCTCGCGGTGGCGCATCCCTTCGTATTTCTCGTGCTGTTCGTGCTGGTGCTGGTGGCGAGCGTGTGGCTCATCCGCAAGAGCTGGCGTTTCCTCAAGTCGCTGTTCGCCCGCGTGGCCCGCATCTTCAGCGGCCGGCCCGATCCGGGCGTGGTGCCCGCGTTTCAACTGAAAAAGAATCCTCCGGGAGACACTCCGAATGTTTAAGAAGATCCTTATCGCCAATCGCGGTGAAATCGCTTGCCGCGTAGCTGCTACCGCCCGCCGCATGGCCATCCGCACCGTCGCCGTGTATTCCGACGCCGACGCGCATGCCAACCACGTGCGTGCCTGCGACGAGTCGGTCCATCTTGGCGGCAGCGCGCCGAAAGACAGCTACCTGCGCTGGGAAAAGATCCTCGAGGCCGCCAAGGCCACGGGCGCCGAGGCGGTCCACCCCGGCTACGGCTTCCTCAGCGAGAACGAGGAGTTCGCGCAGGCCTGCGCCGATGCCGGCCTGGTCTTCATCGGCCCGCCGCCGTCGGCCATCAAGGCGATGGGCCTGAAGGCCGAGTCGAAGCAGCTGATGGAGAAGGCCGGCGTGCCGCTGGTGCCCGGCTACCACGGCCACGACCAGAACCCGCAACTGCTGCAGCGCGAGGCCGACCGCATCGGCTACCCGGTGCTCATCAAGGCCAGCGCGGGCGGCGGCGGCAAGGGCATGCGCGCGGTCGACAGGGCGGAAGACTTCGCCGCCGCGCTCGCCTCCTGCCAGCGCGAGGCCATCAACAGCTTCGGCGACGACGCGGTGCTGATCGAGAAGTACGTGCAGCGCCCGAGGCACATCGAGAGCCAGGTGTTCGGCGACACGCACGGCAACTATGTCTACCTGTTCGAGCGCGACTGCTCGGTGCAGCGGCGCCACCAGAAGGTGCTCGAAGAAGCGCCCGCGCCTGGCATGACGGAGGCGATGCGCAAGCGGATGGGCGAGGCCGCAGTGGCTGCTGCGCGTGCCGTGAACTACGTGGGCGCAGGCACTGTGGAGTTCATCGTCGAGCAGCGAGAGGGCGGCGAGATGAACTTCTTCTTCATGGAGATGAACACGCGGCTGCAAGTGGAGCATCCGGTGACCGAGGCCATCACGGGTCAGGATCTCGTCGAATGGCAGCTGCGCGTGGCTTCGGGCGAGGCGCTGCCTGCGAAGCAGGCCGAACTGCAGATCCACGGCCATGCCATCGAGGCGCGCATCTGCGCCGAGAACCCCGACAACAACTTCCTGCCCGCCACCGGCACGCTGCGCGTCTACCGCAAGCCTGCTGCCACGGCCTTCCAGCGCAGCCGCGTGCGCATCGACGACGGCGTGCGCGAGGGCGGCGAGATCTCGCCCTTCTACGACTCGATGATTGCCAAGCTGATCGTGCACGGCAGCACGCGCGAAGAGGCGCTGGCGCGGCTCGACGCCGCGCTGGCGCAGGTGCAGATCGTGGGCGTGGCGACCAACGTGCAGTTCCTGCGCGGCATCCTGGCGACTGAATCGTTCTCGAAGGCCAACCTCGACACCGCGCTGATCGAGCGCGAGCGCGCGGTGCTGTTCGACCGCGAGCCGCTGGGGCTGCCGCTGGCCGCGGCCGCCGCGATCACGCGCACGCTGATCGGCGAATGGCCCGGGAAGATGCCCGATCCCTTTGCGCGGCGCGACGGCTGGCGCTCGCTGGGCGAGTACCGGCGCCACTTCGACTTCGAGTTCCGCGGAGCGGAGCAGACCGCGCTCCTGACCTACAAGCGCGACGGCGGCCTGTGGCTCGAAGCCGGTGGCGTTGCGGGCCCGCTGGTCATCGGCCGGTTCCCGACCGGCGAGTTCGAGGTGGAGTTCGCGGGCAGCCGGCAGACGCTCGACGTGCACCTCGACGGCGCCGTGGCCCACGTCTTCGCCTCGAAGGGTGCGACGAAGATCACCGCCATCGACCGGCTGGCCCATGCGGGCGACACGCAGGCCGAGGGCGGCCGGCTCACCGCGCCGATGCCGGGCAAGGTGGTGTCCTTCGCGGTCAAGGCCGGCGACAAGGTCAGCCGCGGCCAGCCGCTGGCGGTGATGGAGGCCATGAAGATGGAGCACACCATCGCCGCGCCGGCCGACGGCACCGTGGAAGAGCTGATGTTCGCGCCGGGCGAGCAGGTGGCCGAAGGCGACGAGCTGCTGCGGATGAGCGCCGCAGCCGCTGCGGCAGCCTGAAAAAAAGTTAACCCCGTTGCGGGCGCCCGCCCGTATGAGCTGCGGTAGTCAACATTCAAGGGAACTCCTTCCATGACCTATCGCATGCCCAGTTTCTCCGTCCGCCGCCACGCGGGCATCGCCCTGCTGGCTTTGGCCGCGGCTCTTTCACTGGCCGGCTGCGGCCGCAACGGCGAGGAGAAGCGGGCGGCCGCCGTGCTCTCCGAGCCGGCCCCGCCGCCCGCGCCCATGCAGGCCGCGAGCGGGTACGCAGGCGGCGCGGACATGCGGATGCGGTCGGCCGAGGCGGCCACCGACGAGTCCCGGAACAGCCAGGACACACCCCTGCAGCGCTTCCTGGCCGTGCGCCAGGAGCTGAACGTCGAGGTGCCGGCCGACCAGCTCGCCGATGCCTGGGGCAAGGTGCGCGACCTGTGCGGCACGCTGAAGTGCGAGCTGCTGTCGTCGTCGCTGCTGCGCGAGACGCCGCAGCAGCCCGGCAACGCCATGCTGGAGATGCGCGTGGAGCCTGCCGACGTCGAGAAGCTGCTCGGCGGCCTGGCGGGCGTGGCCAGCGTGGTCTCGCACACCACCACCAGCGAGGACAAGACCGCCGAAGTGATCGACGTCGAGGCCCGCATCAGGAACCGCACCGAATTCCGCGACAGCCTGCGCGCGATGCTGCGCGACACCGTCACCAAGCGCACCATGACCGACCTGCTGGCCATCCAGCGCACGCTGTCGGACACGCAGGCCGAGCTCGACGCCATCGCCACGCAGCGCAAGGTGCTGGCGCAGCAGACCAGCAAGCAGCACATCCAGATCCAGTTCACGGCCAGGCGCGCGCTGGTGAGCGGCGGCGACGGCTACAGCCCGATGCGCAATGCGCTGCGCAACGCGGGCTCGGTGCTGTCGGAAAGCGTGGGCTCGCTCATCACCTTCATCGCGGCCGTGCTGCCGTGGCTGCTGCTGGTGGTGCTGCCGCTGGGCTGGCTGGCGCGGGTGCTGTGGCGCCGCCGCCGCGCCAGCTAAGACGCGCCAGCTAAGAATCAGTCAGTAAGATCGCGCACCTACCGCTTCAAGGCCTTTTGTTTTACAGGCCCCCATTCGCGCAGGAGCCTTCTTCCCGATGCCGGACCCGCTACGCCTCCATGTGGACGCCCAGTTCGCCAGCCCCTATGCCATGTCCGTGTACGTGGCGCTGAACGAAAAGCAACTGGACTTCCACATCTCCCCGGTCGACCTGGGTGCGCTGGAGCACCGGGCGGCCGGCTTCTCCCGTTTGTCCTTGACCCAGCGCGTGCCGACGCTGGTGCATGGAGATTTCGCGCTTTCCGAATCGTCCGCCATCACCGAGTACATCGACGAGACTTTCGCCGGGACGGCGCTGTATCCCTCCGAACCCCGTGCCCGCGCCCGTGCGCGCCAGCTGCAGGCCTGGCTTCGCAGCGACCTCATGCCGGTGCGGCAGGAACGCTCCACGGAGGTGATCTTCTACGCTCCGGCGGGCGCTCCACTGTCGGCGGCCGCGCACCGCGCGGCGCAGACGCTCTTCCAGGTCGCGCAGGCGCTGCTGCCGGAAGGCGCGGAAAACTTGTTCGGCGACTGGTCGATCGCCGACGTCGACCTGGCGCTGATGCTCAACCGCCTGGTGATGAACGGCGACGCCGTGCCGCAGCGGCTGGCGTCCTATGCCGACAGGCAGTGGCAGCGGCCGTCGGTGCAGCGCTGGGTGGCGCTGGAGCGGCCGCCGCGCTGAGGCCGCGTCAGGGCTCTTTCGGTCAGCCCACCACCACTTCGCTGATCTGCGTCAGCGGCACGATGTCGGTGTAGTTCTTCACGTCGTCCCTGACCTCCTTCTGGTGCGGGCCGAAGGCCTTCAGGAAGGATTCGACCGATTCGGCGAACACGTGGCACATGGCGACGTAGGTGGGCGCGGAGCCCGGCGCGCCGCCGGACAGGCCCTTGTCGATGGCGTACGAGAGGCATGCATCGCCCATGCGGGCCTTGATCATGGGCATGTGCTTGTCGCGGTAGTAGTCGTGATCGAACCGTGCGCCGGGGGTGTGGGGGTACATCACGCTGAACTTGATCATTCCAAGAGTCTCCTGAGGTGGGCGTTCGAGGATAGGAGATGGCCAGTGCCCGCACAAGCCGATGGCGACGCGGGCGCGACCTAAGATGCGTGCCCATGCGAATCACCGTCTACCTCACCGACAACCGCCCAGACCCCTGGATCGAAGGCCTGAAGGCCGAACTCCCCGATGCCGTCATCGAAGCCTGGAAGCCCGGCGCGCCGCAGGCCGACCATGCCGTGGTGTGGGCGCCGCCGCAGGAGTTCCTCGACGAGCAGCCGAAGCTGCGCGGCATCTTCAACATCGGCGCGGGCGTCGATGCGCTGCTCAAGCTGAAGGTGCCGGCGCACACGCGCATCGTGCGGCTCGACGACGCGGGCATGTCGGTGCAGATGGCGGAGTACGTGTGCCACACGCTCATTCGCCATTTCCGCGAATTCGACGCCTACGAGGCCGACGCGCGCGAGGGCAAGTGGAGCTACCGCAAGCCGAGGATGCGGCGCGACTTTCCGGTGGGCATCATGGGCCTGGGCGTGCTCGGCGAGCGCGTGGCGAAGGCCGTGGGGCAGTTCGAGTTCCCGGTGCTGGGATGGAGCCGCTCGCCGAAGGAGATCGAGGGCGTGCGCGTGTTCAGCGGCGAGGCGCAGTTCGACGAGTTCCTCTCGTCCACGCGCGTGCTGGTCAACCTGCTGCCGCTGACCGATGCGACGCGCGGCATCCTCAACCGCGACACGCTGGGCAAGCTGCGGCCGGGGGGCTACCTCATCAGCATCGCGCGCGGCGGCCACCTGGTGGAAGACGACCTGATTCCGATGCTCGACGCCGGCCGGCTCGCGGGCGCGACGCTGGACGTATTCCAGGTCGAGCCGCTGCCCGCCGACCACGCCTTCTGGCGCCATCCGAAGATCACCGTGACGCCGCACGGCTCGGCACGCACGTTGCGCGAAGAGTCCATCGCGCAGATCGCCGGGAAGATCCGCGCGATGGAGCAGGGGCTGCCGATCGCCGGCGTGGTCGATCCGGTGCGCGGCTACTGACGACGGGGGCGCGTCCCCTCTCCGGGCCCGCCGGAGTGCATCGCGGGCAGGGGAAACCCTGAAACACTGATTTTTCACAAGTATGAAAATATTTTCATGACTGTGAAAACCGCGTTTCGGGTGATCGAGATCGTCGAACTCTTCGCCCGCGAGAAGCAGCCGCTGGCCCTTTCGGAGATGGCGCGCCTGCTCGACATGCCGGTGTCGAGCTGCCTGGGCCTGATCCGCACGCTCGAGGAGCAGGGCTACATGTACGAGACCGGCCGCCGCCAGGGCTACTACCCGACCGGCCGGCTGTTGGCGATGGCGCAGGTCATCGCCGCCCACGACCCGGTGCTCGACCGGGTGAAGGCCACGCTGGAGGAGCTGCGCGACGCGGCGCGCGAGACGGTGGTGTTCGGCAAGTTCCGCGACGCGGGGCAGGTGGTGTACTTGGAAGTGCTGAGCGCGCCGCAGAGCATCCGCTACACGGCCGAGTCGGGCGAGACGCGCCCGGCGTACGCCAATTCCATCGGCCGCGCGCTGCTTTCAACGCTGGACCCGGACGAGCGCCGCCGGCTGCTCGAAGGCGCGACCCTCGCGCCGCTGACCGACGCCACGCTCACCACCGCCGACGCCATCGAGGCCGAACTGCAGCGCTCCGCCACGCGCGGCTGGTACGGCAATCTCGGCGAGAGCATTCCCGACCTGATCGGCCTGGCCTGGCCGCTGCGCATCGGCGGCGAGGCCTACGCCATTTCCGTCGCAGGTCCGCGCTACCGCATGGAGGCGCGCATCGAGGAGATCGCCGCGATGCTGCGCTCGGCCTGCCTCGCCATCGAACCCAAGAACGAAAGCCCCCGATGACAGCAACGACAGCAGCAGCCCCCCGCTATTTCGTCCGCGAGGCCGAGATCGCCGGCTACCACCCCGCCAACCACACCGGCACGCTGAACAAGCGGCTGATCGGCCCCGAGACCGTGGGCGCGAGGCAGCTCGAAGTGCTGGTGGGCCACATCCAGAAGGGCAAGGGCGCGCTGCCGCATGCGCACCCGGGCATCGAGCAGGTCTGCTACATGCTCGAAGGCCGCGCGGTCGCCGAGGTGGGCGGCCAGCGGCAGGAGCTGCACCCGGGCGACAGCTGCTTCTTTCCCGCCGACGCGATGCACACCTTCACCGTGGTGAGCGACGAGCCGGTGCGCGTGCTGGTGATCTACAGCCCGCCCTACGAGGAATCGCCGGAGCGCGTGATCCGGCCCTGAAGCGACAGCAAACGACAACCGGAGACAAACCATGCAGACAACGAAGAACGCGACCGGGCAACCGGCCGCGATGGCGAACCGTCGCCGTTTCATTTCCATCGGCGCCGCCGCGGGCCTCGCGGGCGCCATGCCCTGGGCCTTCGCGCAGGACGGCTATCCGAAGCAGCCCATACGCATCGTCGTGCCTTTCGCGGCCGGCAGCGGCACCGATGCGGTGGCGCGCATCGCGGGACAGATGCTCGGCGATGCGCTCAAGGCCTCGGTCATCATCGACAACAGGGCGGGCGCCAACGGCGTGATCGCGGCCGAGTACGTCGCCAAGGCGGCGCCCGACGGCTACACGCTGTTCATGACCACCAACACCACGCACTCGGCCAACCCGAGCCTGATGAAGTCGCTGCCCTACGACCCGGTGAAAGACTTCGCGCCCGTCAGCCGCATGGGCAACCTGCCTTTCATGCTGGTGGTGAACAACGACCTGCCCGTGAAGAGCGTGGCCGAGCTGCTGGCCTGGGGCCGCGCGCATCCCGGCAAGCTGACCTACGCGAGCGGCAACAGCACCGGCATCGTGAGCGGCGCCACGCTCTCGCGCATGAGCGGCGTGCCGATGCTGCACGTGCCCTACAAGAGCACGCCGCCGGCCATCGCCGACCTGATCGGCGGGCAGGTGTCGATGATGGTGGTCGACCTCGCGGCGGGCCTGGCCACGGTGAAGGCCGGCAAGATGCGGGCGATCGCCGTCACCACGCAGGAGCGCACCAAGCTCTTCCCCGAACTGCCGCCGCTGGCCGACACGCCCGAACTCAAGGGCTTCGACATCACCTCGTGGAACGGCGTGTTCGCGCCGGCGGGCACGCCGCGCGACATCGTGCTGAAGCTCAACAAGGTGCTGGCCGACATGGCCAACGGCCCGGTCTTCCGCGAGCGCGTGGCGAAGCTGGGTTTCGACGCCTTCGGCAGCACGCCTGAAGAGCTGGGCGCGTTCACGGTTGCCGAACTGGCGAAGTGGAAGAAGCTGATCCAGGCGGCGGGGATCCAGCCCGAATGAGCGCGGGCGGACCTCTCCAGGGCATCCGCATCCTCGACCTCACGGCCGTGGTGATGGGCCCCTATGCCACCCAGACGCTGGGCGACCTGGGCGCCGACGTCATCAAGGTCGAGCCGCCCGGCGGCGACAACCTGCGCGCCGTCGGCCCGATGCGCAACCCGGGCATGGGCGCGATGGCGATGCACCTCAACCGCAACAAGCGTTCCATCGTGCTCGATCTCAAGCAGCCCGAGGGCCGCGAGGCCTGCCTGCGGCTGGCCGCGGGCTGCGACGCGCTCATCTACAACACGCGGCCGCAGGCGATGGCGCGGCTCGGGCTCGGCTACGAGGCGGTGTCGGCGGTGAACCCGAAGATCGTCTACCTCGGCACATTCGGCTATGGCGAGCAAGGGCCGTATGCGGGCAAGCCTGCCTACGACGACCTGATCCAGGGCGCGGCCGGCGTGGCCTCCCTCTTCGCGCAGCAGAGCGGCAGCGCGCCGCGCTACGCGCCCGTCACGCTGGCCGACCGCGCGGTGGGGCTGCAGGCGGCCATCGCGCTGCTCGCGGCCGTGCTGCATGCGCAGCGCACCGGCAAGGGCCAGGCGGTGGAGGTGCCGATGTTCGAGGCGCTGTCGCAGTTCGTGATGGGCGACCACCTCGGCGGCCACAGCTTCGAGCCGCCGCTGGGGCCCACCGGCTACGCGCGCCTGCTCGCGCCGCACCGCAAGCCCTACGCCACGGCCGACGGCTACCTCAGCGTGCTGATCTACAACGACAAGCACTGGCAGGCCTTCTTCGACGTGATCGGCCGGCCCGAACTGCGCGACTCGCCGATGTTCGGCACGCATACCGCGCGCGCCGCGAACATCGGCGCGGTGTATGCCTTCGTGGCCGAGGTGATGGCCACGCGCACCAGCGACGAATGGTTCGCCGCGCTGTCCGCCGCCGACATCCCGGTCGCGCGCCTGCACAGCACCGAAAGCCTGCTCGACGACCCGCACCTGCGCGCCGTCGGCTTCTATCCCGAGCTCGACCACCCGAGCGAGGGCCGCATCCGCACGCTCGCGCCGGTCGGCCGCTACAGCGCCACGCCGGCCGCCATCCGCCGGCCGGCGCCGCGCATCGGCGAGCAGAGCGTGGAGCTGCTGCGCGAAGCGGGCTACGGCGAAGAGGCCATCGCCCGCATGCTCGAAGGCGGCGTCACGCTGCAACCTGAACCGACGAAAGACAGCGAAGAATGAATTTCTCCTTGAACGAAGACCAGCGCTCGCTGGTCGCCGCCATCGAACGCCTCTGCGAGGACTTTCCCATCGACTACTGGCGCGACCACGACGACCGCGCCGTGTTCCCGCACGAGTTCCACCGCGCCGTGGCCGAGAGCGGCTGGCTCGGCATCGCCATGCCCGAGGCGCAGGGCGGCGCGGGGCTGGGCATCACCGAGGCGGCGCTGATGATGCGCGCCATCAGCGCATCGGGCGCGGGCATGTCGGGTGCGTCGTCGGTGCACATGAACATCTTCGGGCTCAACCCGGTGGTGGTGTTCGGCAGCGAGGAACAGCGCCAGCGCTTCCTGCCGCCGCTGATCGCGGGCACCGAGAAGGCCTGCTTCGCAGTCACCGAGCCCGACGCGGGGCTCGACACCACCAGCCTCAAGACCCAGGCCGTGCGCCGGCCCGGCGGCGGCTACGTGCTGCACGGGCGCAAGATCTGGATCTCGACCGCGCAGGTGGCCGACCGCATGCTGATCCTCACGCGCACCACGCCGCTCGACCAGGTGAAGAAGCCCACGCAGGGCCTCACGCTGTTCTACACGCCACTGGACCGCGCCCGCGTCGAGGTGCGCGAGATCCACAAGCTGGGCCGCGCGGCGGTGGACTCCAACATGCTCTTCATCGACGGGCTCGAGGTGCCGGAGGAAGACCGCATCGGCGAGGAGGGCAGGGGCTTCGAATACATCCTGCACGGCCTCAACCCCGAGCGCATATTGATCGCGGCGGAAGCCATCGGCATCGGCCGCGCCGCGCTGCGCATCGCCTCGCAGTACGCGCAGGAGCGCGTCGTGTTCGGCCGTCCCATCGGCCAGAACCAGGGCGTTTCGCATCCGCTGGCGCGCGCCTGGGCCAACCTGGAGGCGGCCGACCTGATGATGCTGAAGGCCGCCACGCTCTACGACGGGGGCGAGCCCTGCGGCATCGAGGCCAACGCCGCCAAGTACCTCGCGGCCGAGGCGGCGCACGATGCCTGCCAGAACGCGGTGCTCACGCTCGGCGGCATGGGCTACGCGAAGGAATACCATGTGGAGCGGCTGCTGCGCGAGAGCTACATCCCGCGCATCGCCCCCGTCAGCCCGCAGATGATCCTGAACTTCATCGCCGAGAAGGCGCTGGGGCTGCCCAAGTCGTACTGATCTCTCTGGAGCCATGAACACCGTCGCCCGCCATCTCGCCATCCGCGGCCTCGTGCAGGGCGTGGGCTATCGCTGGTCGATGGTGCAGGCGGCGAAGCGCCTGCGTGTGCGCGGCTGGGTGCGCAACCGGCGCGACGGCAGCGTCGAGGCGCTCGTGGCCGGTGAGGCTTCTGCGGTGGAAGAGCTGATCCGCTGGGCGCGCCAGGGGCCGGAAGGCGCGCGCGTCGATGCGGTCGACGTTGGCGATCCGGCCGGTGCCATCGCGGCCCAGGCCCCGCCCGACGGCTTCGAGCAGAGGGAAACGGCCTAGCACCGATCGCCTGGCGCCATTTGCAACCTCGCAGGCGCGCATTGCTACCTTCCCCGGCTTCTGTACCAGGCAGGGGATTTCCATGTGGCCGACAATCGAAGGCGGTCTTCCATCCTCCAGCGATACAAGAGACATCCCATGAAACTCCCCACCCAAGTCAGGCTCGTCGACGTCGGCCCGCGCGACGGCCTGCAGAACGAAAAGCAGCCCGTCTCCGCCGAAGTGAAGATCGGCCTCGTGCACCGCCTGCAGGACGCGGGCCTGAAGGAGATCGAGGTCACCAGCTTCGTGAGCCCGAAGTGGGTGCCGCAGATGGCCGACAACGCCGAGGTGATGCACGGCATCAGCCGCAAGCCGGGCGTGCTCTATTCGGTGCTCACGCCCAACATGAAGGGCTTCGAGGCGGCCATCGCCGCGCCGCGCCAGGAGTGGCCCGACGAGATCGTGGTGTTCGGCGCCGCCAGCGAGGCCTTCAGCCAGAAGAACATCAACTGCTCCATCGCCGAAAGCATCGAGCGCTTCGCGCCCGTGGTGGCTGCGGCGCTCGAGAAGGGCATCCGTGTGCGCGGCGCGATGTCGTGCACGGTCGGCTGCCCCTATGAAGGCGAGATCGCGCCGGCCAAGGTCGGCTACCTCGCGCAGCTGATGAAGGGCATCGGCGTGCAGCGCGTGGACGTGGCCGACACCATCGGCGTGGGCACGCCGCGCAAGGTGCAGGCCGCGATGGAAGCCACGCTGGCGCACTTCGGCGTCGACGCCATTTCCGGCCATTTCCACGACACCTACGGGCAGGCGCTCGCCAACACGCTGGCGGCGCTCGAGCTGGGCGTGTGGAACTTCCAGTCGTCCTCGGCCGGCCTGGGCGGCTGCCCCTATGCCAAGGGCGCGACCGGCAACGTGGCGACCGAGGACGTGGTCTACATGCTGCACGGCATGGGCATCGAGACCGGCATCGACCTCGACAGGCTGATCGACGCGGGCGTCTACATCAGCGAGGCGCTGGGCCGCGAGCCGAACTCGCGCGCCTCGAAGGCCATCCGCACCAAGCGGGCCGGCTGAAGCGCTGAATCGAACAGATAGATAAGCGGGAGTAGTCAGTGGATCTGCATGTGTGGCTTGCATTCCTGGTGGCCAGTTGCGTCATCGCGGTGTCGCCCGGTTCGGGCGCTGTGCTCAGCATGAGCCACGGGCTCAGCTACGGCGTGCGGCGCACCACGGCGACCATCGTGGGGCTGCAGCTGGGGCTCGCGGTGATCCTGCTGGTGGCCGGCCTTGGCGTGGGTGCGGTGCTCACCGCCTCGGCCAGCGCGTTCCTGGTCGTCAAGGTGGTGGGCGCGTGCTACCTGCTGTGGCTGGGCTGGCGCCAGTGGCGTGCGCCCGTCGCGAAGATCGAGGGCGGCGCGACGCAGGCGGCTGAACCCGACCTCACGGCACCGCAGCGCGTGCTGCGCGGCTTCCTCACCAACGTGACCAATCCCAAGGGCATTGTCTTCATGGCCGCGGTGCTGCCGCAGTTCATCCAGCCGACGCGGCCCCTGTGGCTGCAGCTGCTGGTGCTGCTGGCCACCACGGTGATGGTCGACGTGACCGTGATGCACGGCTACGCCTGGCTGGCCGCGCGGCTGCAGGGCATGCTGCGCAGCGTGCGCGCACGGCGCGCGCAGAACCGCGTCTTCGGCGGCGTGCTGATGGCGATGGGCGCGATGCTGTTCCTGTTCAAGCGCATCGCCTGACGGAGCCGGCGCCCACGGCCCGGCAGCCTGATAGATTCGAAGCCATCATGTGCGGATCCGAACTCCATAACCTCCCCGAAGGCGTCCAGCGCGTTTCCCGCGCCCTGCAGGATGCCGGCCACCCCCACTCCCCACGCATGCTCGACGACGCCTGCCGCACCGCGCAGCAGGCGGCCGACGCGCTCGGCATCGCGGTCGGGCAGATCGCCAAGAGCATCATCTTCCGGCGCAAGAGCGACGAGTCGGCGGTGCTGGTCATCACCTCGGGCGACAAGCGCGTGGATGAGAAGAAGGTCGACGCGCTGGTCGGCAAGACCGGCCGCGCCGACGCCGACTTCGTGAAGTCGCGCACCGGCTTCACCATCGGCGGCGTGTCGCCCGTGGGCCACCTGACGCCGCCCGTGGTGCTGATCGACCGCGAGCTCTTCCGCTTCGAGGAGATCTGGGCGGCAGCCGGCCATCCGCACGCCGTGTTCCAGCTGCGCCCGCACGACCTCGAGAAGCTCACCGGCGCGCCGGTGGCCGACGTGGTGTGAATTTCGCGGAAGCCGAGACGCTGGCCGAACGCGCCGTGGCGGTTCAGGCTGCGGCGGGCGATGTGCCTTCGCCGTGCTGCTCGGTGTGCCGCATGGATCGCCTGAGCGGCTTCTGCGAAGGCTGCCTGCGCACCATCCCCGAGATCGCGGGCTGGAGCAGGATGGAAGACGAGACCCGGCGCCACGTGTGGCGGGCGATAGAGTTGCGGGCGAAGGCCGGCATCTGGCGCGTGCCCGCGGCGAACCCAGGAGACAGCAGCCCATGAAGCACATCGACTTCCATCTCGACTTCATCTCGCCCTACGCGCACCTCGCCTTCGAGCACCTGCCCGAAGCGCTCGAGGGCCTGAGCTACAGCGTGGCCTACAGGCCGGTGCTGCTTGGCGCGCTGCTCAAGCAGCACGGCCAGCTCGGGCCGGCGGAGATTCCGTCGAAGCGCAGCTGGACCTACCGCCACGTGCTCTGGCTGGGCCACACGCACGGCATAGAGATCCGGATGCCGGCCTCGCATCCTTACAACCCGCTGGCGCACCTTCGGCTGGCGGTATCCACGGGCGACGACGGCACCATCAGCCGCCTCGTGGCCGAGACCATCTTCCGCCACGTGTGGCGCGGCGGCGAGGAAGCGGGCGACCCGGCGCGGCTCGCCGCGCTCACCGCGCAGCTCGGGCCGAAGCGCGACGCGAACAGCGACGAGAGCAAGGCCCTGCTCAAGCGCAACACCGAAGAGGCCCTGCGCCAGGGCGTGTTCGGCACGCCGACCTACGTGGTCGACGGCCGCCTGTTCTGGGGCTTCGACGGCCTGCAGATGCTGCGCGCCTACCTGTCGGGCGATGCGTGGTTCGACGGCCCTGAGTGGGCTTCGGCGGACCAGCGCCCGGCCTTGCTGCGCAGCAGCAAACAGGGCTGAGTACAAACCCGCGGGCGCCGGAAAAGCGCCCCGATTTCTTACAGGCTGAAACGTGCTGCGCGGGTTTCACCCTAAACCGTAAGCGCCGGTTCAGTTTCGCGAAAGGCTCGGGTCAGTCGCGCCTCCAAGAATGCCGCACGGTCCCGGATTCCGGGAACGAATGAACGCATACACACAGGAGACGACCAATGGCAGCCACACTAGATTCGAGGGGAGTGCCGCACCCGGCCCCCCGGCCCATGTCCTCGGAGGAGAAGAAAGTCATCTTCGCCTCCTCGCTGGGCACCGTGTTCGAGTGGTACGACTTCTACCTCTACGGTTCGCTGGCCGCGATCATCGCGAAGCAGTTCTTCAGCGGCCTGGATGCGGGCGCCGCCTTCATCTTCGCGCTGCTGGCCTTCGCCGCCGGCTTCCTGGTGCGTCCGTTCGGCGCCATCGTGTTCGGCCGGCTGGGCGACATGATCGGTCGCAAGTACACCTTCCTGGTGACCATCCTGATCATGGGCCTGTCGACCTTCATCGTCGGCCTGCTGCCCAGCTACGCGACCATCGGCGTCGCGGCGCCGGTGATCCTGATCGCGCTGCGCATGCTGCAGGGCCTCGCGCTCGGCGGCGAGTACGGCGGTGCCGCCACCTACGTGGCCGAGCACGCGCCGCACGGCAAGCGCGGCGCCTACACCTCTTGGATCCAGACCACCGCCACGCTCGGCCTGTTCCTGAGCCTGCTGGTGATCCTGGGCGTGCGCGAGTTCATGGGCGAAGCCGCCTTCAACGACTGGGGCTGGCGCGTGCCGTTCCTGGTGTCGATCCTGCTGCTGGGCATCTCGGTGTGGATCCGCCTGACGCTGTCGGAGTCGCCCGCCTTCCAGAAGATGAAGGCCGAGGGCAAGACCTCCAAGGCGCCTCTGGCCGAATCCTTCGGCCAGTGGAAGAACCTGAAGATCGTGATCCTGGCGCTGGTGGGCCTGACGGCCGGCCAGGCGGTGGTCTGGTACTCGGGCCAGTTCTACGCGCTCTTCTTCCTGACGGCGCAGCTGAAGGTCGACGCCACCACGGCCAACCTGATGATCGCCGCCGCGCTGCTGCTGGGCACGCCCTTCTTCGTGGTGTTCGGCACGCTGTCGGACAAAATCGGCCGCAAGCCGATCATCATGGCCGGCTGCCTGCTGGCCGTGGTCACCTACTTCCCGGTCTTCAAGATGCTGACCGAAGCCGCCAACCCCGACCTGGCCCGCGCACAGGCCACCGCCGGCGTGACGGTGACGGCGGACCCCGCGACCTGCTCGTTCCAGGGCAACCCGGTGGCGCGCGAGATCGACTTCAAGAGCTCGTGCGACATCGCCAAGCGCTACCTGGTTCAGAACTCGGTGAGCTATGAGAACGTGGCCGGCGCGCCGGGTTCGAAGGCCATCGTGAAGATCGGCGACAAGTCGGTCGAGGCACCCGTCGGCAACGTCGTGAATTCGAAGTTCGACGAGAACTCCGTCAAGGAAATCGCCGCCTTCAAGAAGGGCGTGGCCGAAGACCTGAAGGTCGCCGGCTACCCGGCCAAGGCCGACCCCGCGAAGATGAACAAGGTGCTGACGGTGGTGCTGCTGTTCTGGCTGGTGCTGCTGGTGACCATGGTCTACGGCCCGATCGCCGCGATGCTGGTGGAGCTCTTCCCCACGCGCATCCGCTACACCTCGATGAGCCTGCCCTACCACATCGGCAACGGCTGGTTCGGCGGCCTGCTGCCGACCACCGCCTTCGCCATCGTGGCCTCGACCGGCAACATGTTCAACGGCCTGTGGTATCCGATCATCATCGCCGGCATCACGCTGGTGGTGGGCACACTCTTCATCCGCGAGACGAAGGACGTGGACATCTACGCTAACGACTGACCGTCGCCGAAGAACAGGCAGGAGGGCGCCGCCCTCCGTTCAACAAAGAGGCTTCATGCCGACCGCATGAGGCCTTTTTCTTGAACCATCCAGGAGACAAAACCCATGTGGAAACTCGTCGTCGGCTTCGTCATCTTCGCCGCCATTGCCCTGTACGTGATCTCGAAGGCCGGTGACAAGGTCGACATGTCGGGCGAGAAGCATGGTGGCGACACCACCACGCACGAACCCGCGCCCGCCGCCGCGCCGAAGTGAGGCCGGGCGAGCCTATCTCTTGAACTTGCCGTCGCTGACGATGGACAGGTCTACGTAGTCGATGCCGGTGTGGTCGGTCGGCGAGTAGCTGATGTCGAGCCCGCCGCCCACGTCGTACTGGAAGGCATTCAGCGTGGCGATCAGCTTCGCGCGCGTGGGCTTCGGCCCCGTGCGGCGCAGAGCCTCCACCATCACCTTCGTGGCGACGAAGCCTTCGAGCAGCGCGGGCGAGAGCTCGTTCTGGCCCTTGGCCTTGGCCAGCGCCAACGCTTCCTTGATGAGCGGATGGCCGAAGGAGCGCTCGTAGGGCAGCACCTGCGTGATGATCACGCCCGCGCTGGCCGAGCCCAGTTCCTTGATGAAGCCCGAGGCCGCGTTGTTCGACAGCGTGATGATCTGCGCCGCCGAGCCGGCAGCACGCAGCGCCTTCACGCCGTCGGTCACGGCCGTGCCCGAGCCGATCCACAGCACCGCCTGCGCGTTGGCCTTGGTGAGTTGCGGGACGATGGCCGCGTAGTCGGGCTTGTTGCGGTCGGCCAGCGCCACCACCGCCGGCTTCAGGTTGGCCTTCTCGAAGCCCTTGTTCGCGCCTTCCATCGCGTCCTTGCCGAAGGAGTCGTCGGCCTGCACGACGGCGATGCGCTGGATGCCGGTGGTCTGCAGGTGCTGCACCGCCTTCTCTGCCTCGCGCTGGTAGGTGGAGCGCACGTTGAAGATGTTCTTCTGCAGCGGCTTGTGCAGCGCCATCGCGCCGGTCGAGGGGCCGACCAGCGCCACCCCGTACTTGTCGAGCAGCGGGATCACCGCGAGCGTGTTGGGCGTGCCGCGGTTCAGCAGCAGCGCGACGACCTTCTTGTCCTCGATGAGCACGTGCGTGTTTTCCAGCGAGCGCTTGGCGTCGAGACCGTCGTCCATGCGGATGACCTCGATCTGCTCGCCGTTGATGCCGCCCTGGGCGTTGACCTGGTCGATGACCAGCTGCGAGCCCATGATGGTTTCCTTGACGCTGGCCGCCACGGGGCCCGAGAGGTCGGCCGACTGGCCGATCAGGATCTGGGCCGCCGCCCCCGGCGCCATCATGGCCAGGAACAGCGCAGCGGCGCAGGACGTGAACGTCTTCTTCATCGAGCAAAGCCTTTCCAGGAAGCGGTCGCCTCTGTCAGAAACTGTGTAATGTGTTGCTGAACGTCACGTCTCGCTAGCTCGCGCAAACCCTGTCAAACCAAGGTTTCCAGCGCCCGGAAAAAAAGCGGCCCGCCGGTTGTGCCGGCGGGCCGTTCAAACTCGCCCCTCTCGGGGCGGGGACTCAACGCTTGAAGCGACCGTCGCTGATGATCGAGAGGTCCGCGAAATCGATGCCGCTGTGGTCGGTGGGCGAATAGCTCACCTCCAGCCCGCCGCCCAGGTCGTAGCCGCGCAGGCTGTCGAGGGCGGCCACCATCCTGGCGCGCGTGGGCTTGGGGCCGGCGCGGCGCAGCGCCTCCACCAGCACCTTGGCCGAGGCGAAGCCTTCGAGCGCGGCCGGCGACAGTTCCGATTGGCCCTTGGCCTGCGCGAGAGCCAGGGCTTCCTTCACCATCGGATGGCCCAGCGAGCGCTCGTTGGGAAACACCTGCGTCACGATCACGCCGCGGCTCGCGTCGCCGAGCTGCTTGATGAAGCCCGAGGAGGCGTTGTTCGACAGCGTGACCACCTGCGCGGCCGAGCCCGCGGCGCGCAGCGCCTTGATGCCGTCGACCACGGCCACGCCGGAGCCGATCCACACCACGGCCTGCGCGTCGGCGCCCTTGATGGCGGGCACGATGGTCTTGTAGTCGGGCTTGTCGCGGTCGGCCGGGATGATCACGGTCGGCTTGGCGTTGCCCTTGCTGAAGCCGGTCATCGCGCCTTCGAGCGCGTCGGTGCCGAAGGAGTCGGTCACGTGCACCACCGCGATGCGCGTGAGGCCGATGGTCAGCAGGTGCTGCACGGCCTTCTCGGCTTCGCGCTGGTAGGTGGCGCGCACGTTGAACACGTGCTTCTGCAGCGGCTTGTGCAGCACCATCGCGCCGGTGGAAGGACCGATGAGCGCCACGTCGTTCTTGTCGAGCCAGGGAATGATCGCCTGCGAATGGGGCGTGCCGCGGCTCATGAAGAGCGCCAGCACCTTCTTCTCCTCGATCAGCACGCGTGCGTTCTCGCTGGCGCGCTTCACGTCGAAGCCGTCGTCCATGCGCAGCACTTCGATCTTCTCGCCATGGATGCCGCCCTGCGCGTTGACCGCGTCGATCACCAGGTTCGCGCCGCCGATGGTCTCGTTCACGCTCGCGGCCACCGAGCCGGTCATGCCGGCGGTCTGGCCGATCAGGATCTGGGCAGACGCCCCCAGGGCGCTGAAGGCCAGCAGGGCGGCGGCGCAGAGCGTGCGCGTTTTCGTCATGGAGTCCTTTCGAAGCAATGCGGGCGCCCGGCCGGGCGAACGTGAAAACAAATGTGCTATTTGTTTCTGAAAGTGTTTTTAACTCCATCCGGACAAACCCCTGCGCAGCCACCGACCTTGTGACGTAGTGCGCAAACCCGTCACGAGGCACTCCCTAGAATGTTTGCCCCACCCCCCAAGGCACTCATGACACAGGGCTCCATCCGGATTCGCGGCGCGCGCCAGCACAACCTCCAGAACCTCGATCTCGACATCCGCACCGGCGAAATGACGGTGGTCACCGGGCCCAGCGGCTCGGGCAAGTCGAGCCTCGTCTTCGACACCCTTTATGCCGAAGGCCAGCGGCGCTACGTGGAGACCTTCTCCGCCTACGCGCGCCAGTTCCTCGACCGCATGGACAAGCCGGCCGTCGACAAGGTGGAAGGCGTGCCGCCCGCCATCGCCATCGACCAGACCAACCCGGTGCGCTCCTCGCGCTCCACGGTCGGCACGATGACCGAGCTGAACGACCATCTGAAGCTGCTCTTCGCGCGCGCGGCCAACCTGTTCGACCGCGAGACCGCGCTGCCGGTGCGCCACGATTCGCCTGACAGCATCTACGCGCAGATCGTCGAGCGCGCGGCTGCTGCGGGCGATCCGCGCCTGGTCGTCACCTTCCCGGTCGAGTTGCCCGCGAGCACCACGGCCGAGGAAGTCACGCAGTGGCTCTCCGCCAGCGGCTTCACGCGCGTGCAGTCCGAGCGCGAGGTGGCCACGCCCACCGGTCCGCGCAAGGTGCTCGACGTGGTGGCCGACCGCTTCCGTGCGTCCGGCGCCGAGCGCTCGCGCGTGGTGGAAGCCATCGAAGTGGCGCTCAAGCGCGGCAGCGGGCGCGTCACGGTGCACGCCACCGGCTCGGAAGAGAACGCAGTGACCGACGTGTGGAAGTTCTCCACCGGCCTGCACTGCCCCGAGAGCGACATCCGCTACGCCGACCCGATCCCGTCGATGTTCTCGTTCAACTCGGCCGTGGGCGCCTGCGACACCTGCCGCGGCTTCGGCCGCGTGATCGGCGTCGACCTGGGGCTGGTGATTCCGAACGACAAGCTCACGCTGCGCGCCGGCGCCATCAAGACCATCCAGACGCCCGCCTGGAAGGAGGCGCAGGATGACCTCATGCGCCACGCGGAGGCGGCCGGCATCCCGCGCGACACGCCCTGGAACAAGCTCACCGACGAGCAGAAGCACTGGGTGATCGAGGGCACGCCCAACTACAAGGAGGGCAACTGGAACAAGCAGTGGTACGGCGTGCGCCGCTTCTTCGGCTACCTGGAGAGCAAGGCGTACAAGATGCACATCCGCGTGCTGCTGTCCAAGTACCGCAGCTACACGCCGTGTCCCACCTGCAGCGGCGCGCGCCTCAAGCTCGAGAGCCTGCTGTGGCGCATCGGCAGCAAGGAAGACGCCGACGCCGTCCTGCCGCCCGAGAAGCGCTTCATGCCCAAGGGCGTGAAATGGACGCGCGCCCAGCTCGAGGCGCTGCCGGGCCTGTGCCTGCACGACCTGATGCTGCTGCCCATCGAGCGGCTGCGCCAGCTCTTCGACCGCATCGAGCACCACGGCAACGGCCAGGCGGCCAGCGAGGGCGAGATCCAGGCGCTGAAGCTGCTGTTCGAGGAAATCACCACCCGCCTGCGCTACCTGCACGACGTGGGCATCGGCTACCTCACGCTCGACCGACAGAGCCGCACGCTCAGCGGCGGCGAGGTGCAGCGCATCAACCTGACCACGGCGCTGGGCACCTCGCTGGTCAACACGCTCTTCGTGCTCGACGAGCCGAGCATCGGCCTGCACCCGCGCGACATGAACCGCATCACCGAGGCCATGCTGCGCCTGCGCGACGCGGGCAACACGCTGGTGGTGGTCGAGCACGACCCGGCCGTGATGCTGGCCGCCGACCGCGTGATCGACATGGGGCCCGGCCCCGGCGCGCGCGGCGGGCAGGTGGTGTTCGACGGCACCACCGACCAGCTGCGCGACGCCGACACGCTCACCGGCCTGTACCTGGGCGGTCGCAAGAAGATCGGCATGGGCTTCAAGCGGCTGGTGAGCGAGAACACGCACCGGCTCATCCTCGAAGGCGTGCGCGAGCACAACCTGAAGAACGTGACGGTCGAGTTCCCGCTGGCGCGCCTGGTGTGCGTGACCGGCGTGAGCGGCTCGGGCAAGTCCACGCTCATCCAGGACGTGCTGGCGCCCGCGCTGATGCGCCACTTCGGCAAGGCCACCGAGACGCCCGGCGCGCACGACCGCCTGCTCGGCGCCGACCACCTCGGCGACGTGGTGTTCGTCGACCAGTCGCCCATCGGCAAGACCGCGCGTTCCAACCCCGCGAGCTACGTGGGCGCGTGGGACGCGATCCGCGAGATCTTCGCCACGGCCACGCTCTCGCGCCAGCGCGGCTACACCGCGAGCAAGTTCAGCTTCAACTCCGGCGACGGGCGCTGCCCGACCTGCGGCGGCTCGGGCTTCGAGCACGTCGAGATGCAGTTCCTGTCGGACGTGTACCTGCGCTGCCCCGACTGCGACGGCAAGCGCTACCGCCCCGAGATCCTCGAAGTGCGCGTGGAACGCAAGGGCAGGAGCTACAACGTGGCCGACGTGCTCGAACTCACCGTGGCCGAGGCCGCGGCGGTGTTCGAGGCCGACCGCGACGTGCTGCGCGTGCTGCAGCCGATCTCCGACGTGGGCCTGGACTACGTCAAGCTCGGCCAGCCCGTGCCCACGCTCTCAGGCGGCGAGGCGCAGCGCCTGAAGCTCGCGGGCTTCCTGGCCGAGGCCGCGAAGAACGCCACCGCGAGCAAGCAGTCGGTGGCGCGCAAGGGCACGCTATTTTTGTTCGACGAGCCCACCACCGGCCTGCACTTCGACGACATCGCGCGGCTCATGCGCGCGCTGCGCAAGCTGCTGGACGCCGGCCATTCGCTGATCGTGATCGAGCACAACCTCGACGTGATCCGCGCGAGCGACTGGCTCATCGACCTCGGCCCCGAAGGCGGCGAGGGCGGCGGGCAGGTGGTGGCCGAGGGCACGCCCGAGCAGCTGCGCGAGAACCGCGCCTCGCTCACCGGCGCCGCGCTGGCCGACTACGAACTCGCCATCGGCCCCGAGGCCTACAAGGTGGCCGAGCGCGCCGCGCGCCGCTACATCGCCAACGCCAAGGCGGCGCCGGGTGCCGATGCGGTGCAGATCGTCAACGCGCGCGAGCACAACCTGAAGAACCTGAGCGTGGACATTCCGCGCGGCAAGTTCAGCGTGGTGACGGGCGTGAGCGGATCGGGCAAGTCGACGCTGGCCTTCGACATCCTCTTCAACGAAGGGCAGCGCCGATATCTCGAATCGCTCAACGCCTATGCGCGCAGCATCGTGCAGCCCGCTGGCCGGCCCGAGGTGGACGCGGTCTACGGCATTCCGCCGACGGTGGCCATCGAGCAGCGCCTGTCGCGCGGCGGCCGCAAGAGCACGGTGGGCACCACCACCGAGGTGTGGCACTTCCTGCGCTTGCTGTACGTGAAGCTGGGCATCCAGCATTGCATCCACGACGGCGCGGCCGTGCAGCCGCAGACCCCCGACAGCATCGCCGCGCAGCTCATGCGCAACTTCAAGGGCCAGCACATCGGCCTGCTCGCGCCGCTGGTGACCAACCGCAAGGGCGTGTACACCGAGCTGGCCGACTGGGCGCGCCCGCGCGGCTTCACGCACCTGCGCGTGGACGGCGACTTCCTGCCGACCACCGGCTTCCCGCGCATCGACCGCTTCAAGGAGCACAGCATCGAGCTGCCGGTGGCCAGCCTCGACGTGCTGCCCTCGAACGAGAACGAACTGCGCGCGGCGCTGGCCAAGGCGCTCGAGCACGGCAAGGGCGTGGTGCACGTGCTCAGCGAACTCGACGGGCTGCGCGCCGCGATGATGGCGGGCGTGTCCGCCGCCGGCATCGGCCGCGTCCACGTGTTCTCCACGCTGCGCGCCTGCCCGGTGTGCAGCACCAGCTACGCCGAGCTCGATCCGCGCCTGTTCAGCTACAACAGCAAGCACGGCTGGTGCCCCGACTGCGTGGGCACCGGCGTCAAGCTCAGCAAGGACCAGCGCAAGGTGTTCGACGACTCCGTGCTGGCCGGCGACGACAAGGGCCGCGAGCAGACCTTCGCCGAGCCCGAGGTGGAAGACCTGGCCGACGTGGCCTGCCCGACCTGCCAGGGCACGCGCCTGAACGCCACTGCGCGCGCCGTGGGCTTTGGCACCGCGGCCGACGGCTCGGGCGGCATCGGCATCACCGAACTCGCGCGCATGAGCGTGACCGAGGTGCGCCAGTGGTTCGAAGGCCTCGCGCTCAGCGGCCGGGAAGCCGAGATCGCGCGCGACCTCGTGCCCGAGATCCGCAGCCGGCTCGAGTTCCTGGAAGAGGTGGGCCTGGGCTACCTCACGCTGGACCGCGGCGCGCCCACGCTCTCGGGCGGCGAGGCGCAGCGCATCCGCCTGGCGGCGCAGCTCGGCAGCAACCTGCAGGGCGTGTGCTACGTGCTCGACGAGCCGACCATCGGCTTGCACGCGCGCGACAACCAGATCCTGCTCGACGCGCTGCACAAGCTCGGCGACAAGGGCAACACGCTGGTGGTGGTGGAGCACGACGAGGACACCATCCGCCGCGCCGACCACATCATCGACATCGGCCCGAGCGCCGGCAAGCGCGGCGGCCGCCTGGTCGCCGAGGGCACGGTCGCCGACATCCAGAAGGCCGACGACTCGCAGACCGGCCGCTACCTGCGCGACGCCATCCGGCACCCGCTGCAGGCGCGCCGGCTGATCCCTTCGCCCGACCCGAAGGCCGAGGAGAGCGGCGAATGGCTCACCGTGCACGGCGCCAACCTGCACAACCTGCAGGACGTGACGGCCACGCTGCCGCTGCGCCGCCTCGTGGTGGTCACCGGCGTGAGCGGTTCGGGCAAATCCACGCTCGCGCGCGACGTGCTGCTGGCCAACGTGCAGGCCATCGTGGCGCAGCGCTCGACCAAGGCCGGCCGCGACGCCGACGCTGCCGGCAAGCGTCCCGCGTGGGCGGGCTGCCGCAAGGTCGAGGGCTACGAGACCGTCGACCGCGTGCTCGAGGTCGACCAGACGCCCATCGGCAAGACGCCGCGCAGTTGCCCGGCCACCTACATCGGCTTCTGGGACACCATCCGCAAGCTCTTCGCCGACACGCTCGAAGCCAAGGCCCGCGGCTACGGCCCGGCGCGCTTCAGCTTCAACACCGGCGAAGGCCGCTGCCCGGGCTGCGAGGGCGCGGGCGTGCGCACCATCGAGATGAGCTTCCTGCCCGACGTGAAGGTGCCCTGCGAGGTGTGCCACGGCGCGCGCTTCAACCCTGAGACGCTGGCCGTGAGCTGGCGCGGCAAGAGCATCGGCGACGTGCTGAAGATGGAAGTCGACGAGGCCGTCGAGTTCTTCGCGAGCATGCCCAACATCAGCCACCCGCTGCAGCTGCTGAAGGACGTGGGGCTGGGCTACCTCACGCTGGGGCAGCCCTCGCCCACGCTCTCGGGCGGCGAGGCGCAGCGCATCAAGCTGGTGACCGAACTCAGCAAGGTGCGCGACGACATCACCCGCCGCGGCCAGAAGGCGCCGCACACGCTGTACGTGCTCGACGAACCGACCGTGGGCCTGCACATGGCCGACGTCGAGAAGCTGATCCACGTGCTGCACCGGCTGGTGAACGGCGGCCACAGCGTGGTGGTGATCGAGCACGACCTCGACCTGATCGCCGAGGCCGACTGGATCCTCGACCTCGGGCCCGAGGGCGGCAGCGCCGGCGGGCGCGTCGTCGCGTCGGCGCCGCCCGAAGAGGTGGTGCGGCTGGGCACGCACACCGGCGTGGCGCTGGCGCCCGTGCTGGCGCGATAGGGCCGGGCGGGGCAGGGCAGGGCTTGCCCCGGCTCTTCCCGCCCCCTCCTTCTTTCCTCTTCTTCTCTTCCTATTTCTGGATGTCGCCCAGGCAGAGGTACTTGATCTCGACGTAGTCGTCCATGCCGTGGTGCGAGCCCTCGCGTCCCAGGCCCGACTGCTTCACGCCGCCGAAGGGCACGTGCTCGGTGGCGATCACGCCGGCATTGATGCCGACCATGCCGTACTCCAGCGCCTCCGCCACGCGGAAGATGCGGCCCACGTCGCGCGTGTAGAAATAGCTCGCCAGGCCGAACTCGGTATTGTTCGCCGCGTCGATGCCTTCCTGTTCGGTCTTGAAGCGGAACACCGGCGCGAAGGGACCGAAGGTTTCCTCGCGCGCGCACAGCATGTCGGCCGTGGCGTCGGCGATGACGGTCGGCTCGAAGAACTGGCCCTGCATCCTGTGGCCGCCGGCCAGCACCTTGCCGCCCCTGGCGACGGCGTCGTCGACGTGGCGCTGCACCTTGTCGATGGCCGCGTCCTCGATCAGCGGGCCCTGCACCACGCCGTCGTCGAAGCCGTTGCCGACCTTGAGCGCCTTGACCCTGGCCGCGAACTTCTCGACGAAGGCGTCGTAGATGCCGTCCTGCACGTACAGCCGGTTCGCGCAAACGCAGGTCTGGCCGGCGTTGCGGTACTTGCTGGCAATCGCGCCTTCGACGGCCGAATCCACGTCCGCGTCGTCGAACACCAGGAAGGGCGCGTTGCCGCCCAGTTCCAGCGACAGTTTCTTGACCGTCGGCGCGCACTGGCTCATGAGGATGCGGCCCACCTCGGTGGAGCCGGTGAAGCTCAGGTGGCGCACGACGTCGCTCTCGCACAGCTCCTTGCCGATCGCGATGCTGTTGGCGCTGTCGGCCGTGAGCACGTTGAGCACGCCCGCCGGAATGCCGGCCCGCACGGCCAGCTCCGCCGCGGCCAGCGCGGTCAGCGGCGTGAGCTCGGCCGGCTTGATGACCACCGTGCAGCCGGCAGCGAGCGCCGGAGCCACCTTGCGGGTGATCATCGCGAGCGGAAAATTCCACGGCGTGATCGCCGCGCACACGCCGATGGGCTGCTTCATCACCAGCAGGCGGCGGTTGTTGTCGAACTGCGGCAGCACCTCGCCGTTCACGCGCTTGGCTTCTTCGGCAAACCATTCGATGAAGCTCGCGCCGTAGGCGACCTCGCCCTTGGCCTCGGCGAAGGGCTTGCCCTGCTCGGCGGTCATCAGGCGGCCGATGTCCTCGGTGTTGGCGATCAGCAGGTCGAACCACTTGCGCAGCACGATGCTGCGCTCCTTGCCGGTCTTGCCGCGCCAGGCGGCGAGCGCCCCGTTCGCGGCGGCGATGGCGTGCGCGGCATCCGCGCGCGTGAGGTTGGCCACGTCGACCAGTTTCCGGCCGGTGGCCGGGTCGTTCACGTCGAAGCGGCTGGCGCCCTTCGTCCACTCGCCGGCGATCAGCGCATCGGTCTTGAGCAGGGTCGGGTCGTTCAGCAGCGCGAGGGGAGAAGTCTTCGTGTCCATGTTCTCGTGTTGTCTCGGAAGGAAGGAATGAATGGGTAACCGGTAATGGCCTGCGCGGGCAGAGGCCGTGTCAGCGGAAGGGCACGCCGGGAAGCACGCAGAGCATTTCGTAGAGCAGGTTGGCGCCCAGCAGCGCGGTGTTGCCGCTCGTGTCGTAGGGCGGGCTGACCTCCACCAGGTCGGCGCCCACCACGTTCAGGCCGCGGCAGCCGCGCACGATCTCCAGCGCCTGCGGCACGGTGAGCCCGCCGATCTCGGGCGTGCCGGTGCCGCCCGCGAACGAGGGGTCGATGCCGTCGATGTCGAAGCTGATGTAGACCGGATGCGCGGGCCCGATGCGCTCGCGCACCTGCGCCATCAGCGGCGCGAGCGACTGGTACCAGACCTCGTGCGCCTGCACCACGGTGAAGCCCTGCGCGCGCGGCCAGTCGAAATCGTCGGCCGCGTAGCCGGTGCCGCGCAGGCCGATCTGCCAGACCTTGTCGCAGGCCAGCAGGCCCTCTTCGACGGCGCGCCTGAACGGCGTGCCGTGGGCGATGCGCTCGCCGAACATGTCGTCGTTCACGTCCGCATGCGCATCCACGTGCACCAGCGCGACCGGGCCGTGCTTACGCGCCACCGCGCGCAGGATCGGCAGCGCGATGGTGTGGTCGCCGCCCAGCGTCAGCGGGGCGCATCCTGCTGCCAGCACCGTGTCGTAGAAGGCCGAAATGATGGCCAGCGACTTGTCCAGCGAATAGGTGTTGATCGGCACGTCGCCCAGGTCGGCCACGTTCAGCCGGTCGAAGGGCGCGGCGCCGGTGGCCATGTTGTAGGGGCGCAGCAGCGCCGACTCGGCGCGGATCTGGCGCGGCCCGAAGCGCGCGCCGGGGCGGTTGGAGGTGCCTATGTCCAGCGGCACGCCGATGAACGCGGCGTCCAGTCCTTCCGGCGACGTTGCCGGGGGCAGCCGCATCATCGTGCCGGGGCCGGCGAAGCGCGGCATGGTGTTGCCGCCCAGCGGCTGGTTCGGGGTCGTGGAGGGCATCGCGCGAATGGAGTGTTCAGCGCCGCCGTCCGCGCAGCCATTCGAGCGCGAGCAGCAGCGTGGTGGTGAAGATGATCAGCAGCGTCGCCACGGCGGCGATGGTGGGCGAGATGTTCTCGCGGATGCCGGTGAACATCTGGCGCGGCAGCGTGACCTGGTCGGGCCCCGCGAGGAACAGCGTGACCACCACCTCGTCGAACGAGGTCGCGAAGGCGAACAGCGCGCCCGAGATCACGCCCGGCGCGATCACCGGCAGCGTGACTCGCATGAAGGTCCGCAACGGCGTCTCGCCCAGGCTCAGCGACGCGCGCACCAGGTTCTGGTTGAAGCCGGCCAGCGTGGCGAGCACGGTGGTCAGAACGAAGGGCGCACCCAGCGCCGCGTGCACCACGATCAGGCCGAGGTAGGTGTCGGCCAGACCGAGCGGCGCGAAGTAGAGGTAGGTGGCTACGCCGACCACCACGATCGGCACGACCATCGGCGAGATCAGCACGCTCATGAGCAGGCCCTTGAACGCGAAGTTCGTGCGCGACAGCCCCACCGCCGCGAGCGTGCCCAGCACGGTGGCCAGCACCGTGGCGGCGGGCGCGACGATGAAGCTGTTGCGCGCCGCGCGCGCCCACTCGGGCGAGTCGAAGAGATTGCGGTACCAGCGCAGCGACCAGCCCGGGATCGGATACGCCAGGAACGAGCTGTCGGAGAACGACAGCGGAATCACCACCAGGATCGGCGCCAGCAGGAAGGCCAGCACCGCGACGCAGCCGGCGCGCACCAGCCACCAGCCGAGCTTGTCGGCGAAGGTGGCGTAGGCCGGGAATTGAGGGAGCTTCAGCATGATGACTCCTGTCTTTGTGGCTGCTCAGCCCAGGCTCAGCTCGGCCTTGCCGATGCGGCGGTACACGGCGTACAGCAGCAGCGTGGCGACCAGCAGCACGGCGCCCAGCGCGCAGGCCATGCCCCAGTTGATTTCCACGTTGGTGTAGCGCGCGATGTAGTAGCTCAGCATCTGGTCGTCCGCGCCGCCGAGCAGCGCCGGCGTCACGTAGTAGCCGATCGCCAGGATGAAGACCAGCAGCGCGCCGGCGCCGATGCCGGGGTAGGTCTGCGGCACGTAAACGCGGAAGAAGGCCGCCAGCGGCGAGCTGCCCAGCGAGACGGCCGCGCGCAGGTAGGTGGGCGGCACGCTCTTCATGACGCTGTACAGCGGCAGGATCATGAAGGGCAGCAGGATGTGCACCATCGCGATGATCACGCCGGTGCGGTTGAACAGCAGCGCCAGCGGATGGTCGATGAGGCCGATGCCCATCAGGCCGCGGTTGACCAGGCCCTCGGACTGCAGCAGCACGATCCATGCGGCCACGCGCACCAGGATGGACGTCCAGAACGGCACCAGCACCAGGATCATCAGCACGTTGGCCTTGCGCGCCGGCAGCGTCGACAGCCACCACGCCAGCGGATAGGCCAGCAGCAGGCAGAAGAAGGTGACCACGGCGCTGATCTGGAAGGTGCGCAGCAGGATGCCGGCGAAGGCGCGCTGGTCGGCGGGCATGCGCTCCACCTCGCCGGCCACGTCGCGCCGCAGGTCGACCGAGGCGAGCAGGTAGTCGGGCGTCCAGCGAGAGCCGTTCTTGGCGATCGCCTGCCAGTACGGCGCTTCGCCCCAGCGCGGATCGAGCTCCAGCATGCGTGCCTTGATCTCCTCCGGCGTGCCGGCGATGGGCAGCGCCCTGAAGGCACCCATCACCAGCGAACGGGCGCCCGCGATCTCGGTGTTGAGGCGGCGCGCGAGGGCGCCCGCGTCGGAGCTGTCGGGCAACTGGCCGAGGTCGGCCGCGATGGCCGCATAGGCCGCCGGCGCGGGCGCCTCCTTGCGGTTCCAGCCGTCGAGCGCGCGCACGGTGCGCGGCAGCGCGTTGGCCACTTCGGGGTTCTCCACCGCGCGCTGCAGCAGCGCCACGATGGGCACCAGCAGCGTCAGCAGAAGAAACACCAGCAGCGGCGCCGTGAGCGCGAAGGCGCGCCACTTGCGGCGGGCCTCGGCGCGCGCCAGTGCGCGCCGCAGTTCGCCGGGGGGCGCTTCCGCTGGAACCGGGGGAACAGACGTTGCCGCGTGCATGGCCTCTTTCGCGTTCGCTGGTTCGTCTGCCGGTTTACTGCGTGGCCCAGGCCGCGAAGCGCTTCTCCAGCGCCTCGCCCTGGTCGGCCCAGAAGCCGACGTTGAACTGCAGCGCGTCCTTGGCGTTGGTCGAGGAGGTCGGCAGGTCGGCCAGCACCTTGGGGCTGAGCGAGGCCAGCGCCTTGGTGTTGGTGGGGCCGTAGGCGATGTTCTGGGCATACACCGCCTGGTTGGCGGGCTGCATCGCGAACTGGATGTACTTCAACGAGGCTTCCTTGTTCGGCGCGCCCTTGGGGATCACCAGGTAGTCGAGGTCGTAGATGCCGCCCGGCCAGTAGATCTTGAGGTCGCGGCCTTCGCGGTTGGCCGCGTCGATGCGGCCGTTGTAGACGGTGGTCAGCACCACGTCGCCGGCTACCAGGAACTGCGGCGGCTGCGCGCCGGCCTCCCACCACTGGATGTTGGGCTTGAGCTCGGTGAGCTTCTTGAATGCGCGGTCGGCGCCTTCCTTGGTGCCGAGCACCTTGTAGACGTCGGCCGGCTTCACGCCGTCGGCCATCAGCGCGAATTCGAGGTTGTAGCGCGCGCCCTTGCGCATGCCGCGCTTGCCGGGAATCTTCTTCACGTCCCAGAAATCGGCCCAGCTCGTGGGCGCGGTCTTGAGCTTCTCGCCGTTGTAGGCCATCACGGTCGACCACACGAACAGGCCCACGCCGCAGTCGGTGACGGCGGCCGGCAGGAAGTCGGACTTGGTGCCGATCTTGGAATAGTCGAGCTTCTCGAAGAGGCCCTCGTCGCAGCCGCGCGCCGCGTCGGGCGATTCGACCTCGACCACGTCCCAGGTGACCTTTTTGGTCTCCACCATGGCCTTGATCTTGGCCTGCTCGCCGTTGTATTCGACCGCGACGATCTTGGTGCCGGTCTTCTCGTAGGGCTCGTAGTAGGCCTTTTTCTGGGCGTTGGCATTGGCGCCGCCGAAGTTGACCACGGTGAGCTGCTGCTGGGCGAGGGCCGGCAGGGCGAAGCTGGCGGCGACGGTGCAGGCGAGAAGTGTCTTTTTCATGGTGGAAATCTTCCTGGGTGATGAACGGGAACGAGGGGGAATGCGAACGGGAACGGAAGGCCGGCTTCAGGGGACGTAGATGCGCGCATGCGCCGTCGGGAACTCGAGCACCACCGCCTCGCCGGCCCGCGGCGCGGCGGCGCCGTCGAGGCCGTCCAGCGGCAGCTTCACGGTGGCGTCGGCCTGGCCGCCGCCGACGCTGCACAGCAGCCGCAGGTGGTCGCCGAAGTAGATGACGCGCGCCACCTCGGCCTCGAGCATGTTGGCGCGCTGCACGTCCGTGCGGCGGTGCAGCACCACGCGCTCGGGGCGGATGCAGGCCTCGACGGCCGCGCCAGAAGCCGCTCCGCTCACGTTGAGCCCGTGCAGCACGCGGCCGTCGGGCAGCGTCATCTCGGCATGCTCGCCGCCATGACCCTGGCGTTGGCCCAGCTGGCCCCAGAGCACGGTGTTGTCGCCGACGAAGCCGGCCACGAAGCGGTTGGAAGGCGTTTCGTAGAGACGGTCGACCGTGTCCAGCTGCTGGATCACGCCTTCGTTGAACACCGCCACGCGGTCGCTCATGGTGAGCGCCTCGCCCTGGTCGTGCGTCACGTAGACGAAGGTGACTCCCAGCTGGCGGTGCAGGTCCTTGAGTTCGATCTGCATGTGCTCGCGCAGCTGCTTGTCGAGCGCGCCGAGCGGCTCGTCCATCAGCACCAGCTGGGGCTCGAACACCAGCGCCCGCGCCAGCGCCACGCGCTGCTGCTGGCCGCCCGAGAGCTGGCCGGGCAGGCGGTCGGCCATGCCGCGCAACTGCACCATGTCGAGCGCGCGCTGCACGCGGCGCTGCTGCTCGTCCTTCGGCACCTTGCGCACGGTGAGCGGATAGGCCACGTTCTGCCCCACGCTCATGTGCGGGAACAGCGCGTAGTTCTGGAAGACCATGCCGAAGTTGCGCCTGTGCGGCGGCGTGCGGGTGATCGGCTTGCCGTCGAGCAGGATCTCTCCCGAGGTCGGCGACTCGAAGCCCGCCAGCATCATCAGCGTGGTGGTCTTGCCCGATCCCGAAGGGCCGAGCAGGCTCAGGAACTCGCCGCGGTGGATGTCCAGGTCGAGCTGGCGCACCACCAGGTGCTCGCCGTCGTAGGTCTTCTGGACACGCTGGAAGCGCACCAAGGGTTCTGCGGTCATGGAGGATTCAGGAAAAGGATCGGTCGATCAGCGCAGTGCGGCGAAGCTGTCCGCGAGAAGCGCCAGGCCTTCGTCCACAAGCAAGTCGGATGCCGTGAGCGGCACCAGCACGCGAATTACATTGCCGTAGGTGCCGCATGACAGCAGGATTAACCCGCGCCGTGCCGCCTCCGCGACCACCTTGCGGGTCAGCGCGGCGTCGGGCCGCGCGGTGTCGCCCTCCTCGAACAGCTCGATGGCCACCATGGCGCCGAGCCCGCGCACGTCGCCGATGGACGGCTCGCCCGCCGCGATGCGGCGCAGGCCGGCCATGAGCCGCTCGCCCAGCGCACGGCTGCGCGCCAGCAGCTGCTCGTCGGCGAACACCTTGAGCACCGCGAGCGCCGCGGCGCAGCCGATGGGGCTGCCGGCATAGGTGCCGCCCAGGCCGCCGGGGGCGGGGGCGTCCATCACCTCGGCGCGGCCCACCACGCCGGAGATCGGGAAGCCGCCCGCCATCGACTTGGCGGTGGTGATCAGGTCGGGCGCCACCGGCCACTGCTCGCTGGCGAACCAGGTGCCGGTGCGGCCGGCACCGGTCTGCACTTCGTCGGCAATGATCAGGATGCCGTGGCGGTCCGCCAGCGCGCGCAGGCCCTCGACGAAGTCGTTGGGCGCCACGTAGAAGCCGCCTTCGCCCTGCACCGGCTCCAGAATGAAGGCCGCCACGCGCTCGGGCTCGATGTCGTTCTTGAACAGCAGCTCGACCGAATGCAGGGCCTCGTCCACGCTCACGCCGTGCAGCGCATTCGGGTACAGCGCATGGAACACCTCGCCCGGGAAGGGGCCGAAGCCGACCTTGTAGGGCGCCACCTTGCCGGTGAGGCCCAGCGTCATCATCGTGCGGCCGTGGTAGCCGCCGGTGAAGGCGATGACGCCCGGGCGCCGGGTGTGGGCACGGGCGATCTTGACCGCGTTCTCCACCGCCTCGGCGCCGGTGCTCAGGAAGACCGACTTCTTCGCGAACGCGCCCGGGGCCAGTGCATTCAGGCGCTCGGCCAGTTCCACGTAGGGCTCGTAGGCCAGTACCTGGAAGCAGGTGTGCGAATAGAGCTCGGCCTGCGCCTTGACTGCAGCCGTGATCTCCGGGTGGCAGTGGCCGGTGTTGAGCACCGCGATGCCGCCCGCGAAGTCGATGTAGCGGCGGCCCTCGACGTCCCAGAGCTCGGCGTTGGCGGCCCGGCTGACGAAGATTTCATGGGCCTGGCCGACACCGCGCGCGACGGCCGCGCTGCGGCGGGTCATGAGGGCGGCGTTGCTGAGGTGGGGTTCGCGTTGCATGGGGGACGACCTGTGCTTGAGTGCTGGAAGGAAAGGAATGCCGGCACTCTAGGTCGCCCGATCCGGACCGGCCATGTACACCGGAAGCGGTCGTCCGGAGGACTGTACTGGTCTTGTATCCTGTACATACTTTCCTCAATATGGTGCAGGCCGGACCGCCGGAGACACCCCCGATGCTCATTCTTCGCCCCGAACAGCCGACGCCACTGGTGAGCCAGATCGTGGAAGGGCTGCGCGGCCTGATCGGCGCCCAGAAGCTCAAGGCCGACACCAAGCTGCCGTCGATCCGCGCCTTCGCCGCCGCCCATGGCGTCAGCGTCTTCACGGTGGTCGAAGCCTACGACCGGCTGGTGGCGCAGGGCCTGCTGGTCTCGCGGGCCAACGCCGGTTTCTTCGTCAAGCGGCGCAGCGAGGAGAGCGCCGCCGGCACGGCCAGCGCGCCCCGCGCGGACCCCCGCTTCGACGCGCGGTGGTATCTCCAGCAGATCTTCGAGAACCGCAACCTGCCACTCAAGCCCGGTTGCGGCTGGCTGCCGCACGACTGGCTCTTCGAGGACGGCATGCGCCGCAGCCTGCGCCACCTGGCCTCCGAAGGCAGCGACATCGGCGGTTACGGCCTGCCCTTCGGCCACATGGCGCTGCGCATGGCGACGGCCGAGGCGCTTTCGGAGCAGCAGATCGTGGTCGAGGCCGCCCAGGTGCTGCTGACCCAGGGCTCGAGCCAGGCCCTGGATCTCGTCGCGCGCCGCCTGCTCAAGCCGGGCGACCGCGTGCTCGTGGACGATCCCGGCTATCCGAACCTGATGTTCATGCTGCGCTTCCTGGGCGTGGAGATCGTCGGCGTGCCGCGCACTCCCTCGGGCTACGACATGCCCGCGCTCGAAGCGCTGCTGGCGGTGCACCGCCCCAAGGCCTTCTTCACGCAGCCGCGGCTGCAGAGCCCGACCTGCTCCATGGCCTCGCTGCCCCAGCTGGTGCAGCTGCTGCAACTCGCGCAGGCGCACGACTTCACGCTGGTGGAGAACGACATCTATGCCGAGATGGACGCGTCGATGCGCCCCTCGCTCGCCAGCCTCGGGCAACTGCGCCGCGTGGTCTACGTGGGCAGCTATTCGAAGACCATCTCGCCGAACATCCGCGTCGGCTACGTCATCGCGCAGCCCGAGCTGCTCGACGAGCTGGCGCAGCTCAAGATGATCTCGGGCCTCACATCGTCCGACATCACCGAGCGCCTGGCCTTCGGCACCGTGACCGACGGCCGCTGGCGCAAGCATCTCAAGGCCCTGCGCGAGCGCCTCGCGCAGGCGCACGGCAGTGTCGCTCGGCGGCTGGGGGGACTGGGCTTCGAGCTGTTTCATGAGCCCGCGGCCGGCATGTACCTGTGGGCCCGGCATCCGGACATCACCGACAGCGCCGAGCTCTCGCGGCGCGCCGCGGCCGAGGGAATCATGCTGGGCCCGGGCCAGCTGTTCCTGGTCAACCCGCGCCCCACCGGCTGGCTGCGCTTCAACGTCGCCTTCAGCGAGGACGAGCGGCTCTGGCGCTTCCTGGAGCGCAGCATCGAGGAGCGCCGCAGCGACTGAAGGCGGCAGCCGCAGAGGGCTCGCAAAGGTTCGCGAGCAGGCGCACAATGGCTTTCAACCCTTGGCGCAGGCGCATCCTGAATCAGCCATGGTGGAGTAAACATGCGATGGGATGAAGCGCCGCGGCGGGGCTACGCAAGGAGCCATGTCATGACCCGCTTCATCGATGTTCACAGCCTGGTCCGCCTGGTGGACGAGACCGGGGTTCCGCAGTTCCTCACCGCGCTGGCCGACGCGCTGCGCGATGACTTCATGCGGTGGCGCGAGTTCGACAAGAAGGCGCGCGTGGCCAGCCATTCGCACCTCGGCGTGATCGAGCTGATGCCGGTGGCCGACGACGGCGCCTACGCCTTCAAGTACGTCAACGGGCATCCGCACAACACGCAGGTCGGACTGCCGACCGTCATGGCCTTCGGCGTGCTGGCCGAGGTCGACACGGGCTACCCCGTGCTGCTTTCCGAACTCACGCTCACCACCGCGCTGCGCACGGCCGCCACCTCGGCGATGGCCGCGAAGGCGCTGGCGCGGCCCGATTCGCGCAGCCTCGCGCTGATCGGCAACGGCTCGCAGAGCGAGTTCCAGGCGCTGGCCTTCCATGCGCTGCTGGGCATCGAGGAAGTGCGGGTGTACGACATCGACCCGCATGCCACCGACAAGCTGGTGCGCCACCTCGCGGCCTGCACGCCGCTGGAGATCGTGCGCGCCCGCTCGGTGGCCGAGGCGGTGCGCGGCGCGGACATCGTCACCACCGTCACCGCCTACCAGGGGCGCGCGACGGTGCTCACGCCCGACATCATCGAGCCGGGCATGCATATCAACGCGGTGGGCGGCGATTCGCCCGGCAAGACCGAACTGCATCCCGGCGTGCTCGGCAAGGCGCGCGTGTTCGTCGAGTACGAGCCGCAGACCCGCGTCGAGGGCGAGATCCAGCAGGTGGCCGCCGACTTCCCGGTGCACGAGCTCTGGCGCGTGCTGCTCGGCGAGGTGCCGGGGCGCGAGAGCGCGGCGCAGGTCACGCTGTTCGACTCGGTGGGCTTCGCGCTGGAGGACTACACGGCGCTGCGCTACATCCAGCGCATCGCGACCGAGCGCGGCATCGGCCGGCAGATCGCGCTGGTGCCGGAGCTCGACGACCCGAAGGACTTGTTCGGGCTCACCGCCTCGGGCCGGCGCCGGGCGGTGCTGCGGCGTGCGGCATGATGGACGGCTTCGTCACAGCCGCTCCTGTCGCACATCTTCATGCTCACCATCTACAACGACCAGCACGTTCTTCACCAAGGCAAAGTCGAGATGTTCCGCGGCGAGCTCGTGCCGTGCTTCGAGGTGCCCGCGCGCGTCGATCATGTGAGGCATGAGCTGGAGCGCAGGAACATCGGCCCGCTGCAGGCGCCCGATGCCTTCGACGAAGCGGTGCTGGCCAAGGTGCATGCGCCGCGCTACCTGGACTTCATCGCGCATGCGTGGGAGGAGTGGGTGGCGCTCGACCCGTCCAACGCGACGCGCGACGCGCTGCCTTCGTACTGGCCCACGCGCGGCATGCGCAGCGACGTGCTGCCGAAGAGCTTTCCGGCGCGCCTGGGGCTTTTCTCCTTCGACGCGGGCACGCCGCTGATGGCGGGCAGTTGGACGGCGGCGCGCCACGGCGCGGCATGCGCGTGGACCGCGGCGCAGCGCGTCATCGGCGGCGAGCGTGCCGCTTTCGCGCTCACGCGGCCGCCGGGCCACCATGCGGGCGCGGATTTCTTCGGCGGCTATTGCTTCCTCAACAACGCTGCCGTCGCCGCGCAGGCGTTGCGCGACGCGGGCGTCGAACGCGTGGCCGTGCTCGACGTCGACTACCACCACGGCAACGGCACCCAGGCCATCTTCTACGAGCGCGACGACGTGCACTTCGCGAGCCTGCATGGCGATCCGCTGACCGACTATCCCTACTACCTGGGCCATGCCGACGAGCGCGGCGCCGGGCGGGGCGAGGGCTTCAACCACAACCTGCCGCTGCCGCGCGGCACCGACTTCACCGCGTGGCGCGCCGCGTTGGGAACCGCGCTGGCCCGCATCGCCGAAGTGAAGGCCGGCGCGCTGGTGGTTTCGCTGGGCGTCGACACCTTCGAGGGCGACCCGATCTCCGGCTTCAGGCTGAAGAGCGACGACTACCTGCGCATGGGCGAGGACCTGGCACGCGCCGGACTGCCGACGGTGTTCGTGTTCGAGGGCGGCTACGCGGTGGCGGAGGTGGGCGTCAACGCGGTGAACGTGATCGAAGGCTTCGCGCAGGCCTAGCAGCTGACGCGCAGGCGACTCGGACGCCGGAATTCGCCCCTGTTTCCCACGGAAATCAGGGCAGCCCCGATTGCCTTCGCCGGTGCGGCGGGGCCCAATCGGCGCTTTCCCAAGTCAGGACCCAGTCAGCCATGCTCCGCCGCTCCACCTTCCTCCGTACCGCCGCCGCATTCGCCGCAACCGGCGGCCTCGCTTTTCCGATGGCGGCGCTCGCGCAGGCCTTTCCCGCCAAGCCCATCAAGCTGGTGATCGCCTTCCCGGCGGGCGGCCCGACCGACATCACCATGCGCCAGCTCGCGGAGAACGCGAGCAAGATCCTCGGCCAGCCGGTGATCATCGACAACAAGCCCGGCGCCGGCGGCACGCTGCCCGCGCAGGCGCTGCAGACCGCGCAGCCCGACGGCTACACCGTCGCGCAGATTCCGCTGGGCGTGTTCCGCCTGGGCTACACCACCAAGATCAACTGGGATCCGCTCAAGGACATCACCTACGTCATCAACGTCACCGGCTACGCCTTCGGCATCGTCGTGCCGGCCGACAGCCCCTTCAAGACCTGGGCCGACTTCGTCGCATACGCCAAGGCCAACCCCGGCAAGCTCACCTACGGCTCCACGGGCACGCTCACCAGCCCGCACCTGACGACCGAGATCGTCGCGCAGAAGGCCGGCATCCAGCTGCAGCACGTGCCCTACAAGGGCAGCGCCGACCTGATGCTCGCGGTGGTCAGCGGCCAGCTGATGGCCGCGGCCGACAGCACCGGCTTCGCGCCGCAGGTGGAGGCCGGCAAGCTGCGCGTGCTCAACACCTGGGGCGAGAAGCGCCTGGCCAAGTTCCCCGACGCGCCCACGCTGAAGGAACTCGGCTACGACGTGGTGCAGAACTCGCCCTTCGGCATCGGCGCACCCAAGGGCACGCCGCCCGAGGTGGTGAAGAAGCTGCACGACGCCTTCAAGCAGGCGATGGAGGAGCCGAGCTACGTCGCCGCGCTGGGCCGCTACGACATGCTGCCGAACTACATGAGCTCGGCCACCTATACCAAGTTCGCGCAGGACACGGTGGTGAAGGAGAAGGCCATCATCGACAAGCTGGGGCTGGCGAAGGAAGTCAAGACGAACTGAGGACGAAGAGTTCGTCCACCAGCCGGGACGCCAGTTCCGGCTGCACCCCCTCTCCACCGAACACCAGCCGGAACACGATCGGCGCGATCAGGTGATCGATCACCTGCTGCGGCTCGGGTGCGGGCTCGCCGCGGGCGCGGGCCTGCTCGACAAGCGTGAGCGCCTCCCTGCGGCGGTTGCGCAGGCAGTCGGTGTCGGCGCCATCGTTGGCCAGCGCGGCCGCGGCTTTCAGCAACGAGGTATTGCACGGCCTGGCCAGGTGCTCGATGAGTTCGCGCGCCCAGGCTTCCAGGTCGGCGCGCAGCGTTCCCGTATTCGGCAGCGGGCGGTTCGGGTCCAGCCGGTGGGTGGCGGTTTCGGCCAGCAGCCCCTGCAGGTCGCCCCAGCGCCGGTAGATGCTGGAGGCGCTGACACCCGCGCGCTCGGCCACCGCCGGCACCGTGACGCGCTCCCTTCCTTGTTCCGCCACGAGTTCTTCGAGGGCAGTGCGCACCAATGCCTGCACCTGGGCGCTGCGGCCGCCGGGGCGTTTGTTGGGGAGGGCGATGTCGGTCATGGTCTGGACTTTAACGCAAAGATATTTGCTTTAGAGGATTCGCATGTCTAGAATCACAAAAGCAAAAAAAGTTGCATTAAGGATTCGCCATGCCGTCCTCCTGCCCCGAACTCGCTTCCGCCACCGCCGACCTCGCGGCGCGCTCCAGGCCCTGGCGCCTGCCGCAGCGCGCGGCCTTTCCGCTGCTCGCGGCTGTGCTGTTCGCCTTTTTCTTCGCGGCTGCCGCGCCTTCGCCGCTGTTCGTGGTGTTCCAGCACGCCTGGCATTTCTCTTCGTCGCTGCTCACGGTGGCCTTCGCGGTCTACGCGATCGCGCTGCTGGTTTCTCTGCTGGTAGCCGGCTCGCTGTCGGACCACATCGGGCGCCGCCCGGTGGTGCTGTCGGCGCTGGTGCTGCAGGCGGTGGCGATGGGGCTCTTCCTGCTGGCGAACGGCATCGGCGGGCTGATCGTCGCGCGCGTGGTGCAGGGCATCGCCACCGGTGTGGCGAGCGGCGCGCTGAGCGCGGCGGTGGTCGAGGCCGCGCCGGCAGCGCGCAAGCGGCTGGGGGCGCTGATCACGAGCGTGTCGCCGCTTGCAGGCCTTGCCGCGGGTGCGCTGCTCACGGGCATGGCGGTGAAGTTCTCGCTGCAACCGGTGATGCTGGTGTTCGGCGTGCTCGCCGCGGTGTTCGCGCTGGGCGCGGCGGTGGTGCTGTGGATGCCCGAGACCGTCACGCCGCGCGCGGGCGCGCTGGCCTCGCTGGTGCCGCGCGTGTCGATTCCGGCGAAGGCACGCGCCGAGTTCGCGCGCGGGCTGCCGGTGTTCATCGTGGTGTGGGCGCTCGGCGGGCTGTACCTGTCGCTGGCGCCTTCTCTGATGCTGTATGTGTTCGGCATCGACAACGGCGTGGTCAACGGCCTCACGGTGGCGGTGCTTTCCGGCATGGGAGCCATCGCGCCGACGCTGCTCGGCCGCCTTGCGGCTCCGCGCCCGGCCATCGTCGGCATGGCCAGCATCGCGCTCGGCCTGGTGCTGCTGCTGGCCTCGCTTGCCACCCGTTCGCTCGCGCTCTTCTTCGTCGGCACGGCGGTAGCGGGCATCGGCTTCGGCGGCGCGTTCTCGGCGCTGGTGCAGACGCTGGCGCCGATGGCGCAATCGCACGAGCGCGGCGAGCTCTTCGCGGCGATCTTCGTGGTGAGCTATCTCGCGTTCAGCCTGCCGGCCATGCTCGCGGGCTTCCTGGTGGCGCCGCTGGGGCTGCTGAACACGGCCGAGGGCTATGCTGCGGTGTTGCTGCTGATCGCCGCCTTCGGCACGTGGAGCCAGTGGATGGTGCTGCGACGCCGGCAGCGCGAATTGCCCATGAGCGAGTGAGTGGCCGGAACGGCGTTCCGGGTCAGGAAACAGTCAGGACACCTATGTCAAGAGGCTTGGCCCTTCGGGGGTTGGGTACTTACCCTATGTAATTCGTTTGTCTTCCGCGATGGAAACACTCCGATGCAGTCTTGTGGCGCAAAAGCCCGGGCTCTCAGCAGCTGCATCCGGCATCGGAGCGGCAACTTCCCCATCCTGGAGTGATACGAATGAAAAAATCCCTGCTTGTTCTGGCTGCGATGGCAGCCTGCGGTGCCGCGTCGGCGCAATCGACCGTGACGCTGTTCGGCGTCGTCGATGCGGCCTACCGCAACGTCTCGAACAAGAGCGAGTCGGTCCCGGCCACCCTTTTCACCCCCTACTACAGCGTGAAGGCCAGCCGTACCGAGCTGGCCAACTCGGGCCTGAGTTCCAGCCGCCTGGGCTTCCGCGGCGTCGAAGACCTCGGCGGCGGCCTGTCGGCCAGCTTCTGGCTCGAAGCCCCGATCACCAACGACGACGGCGCCACCGGCGTCTCCAACTTCAGCCGCCGCTCCACCGTGAGCCTGGCCGGCAGCTTCGGCGAGTTCCGCATCGGCCGCGACAAGACCGCCACCGTGCTGAACGACGAGCAGTTCGATCCGTTCGGCGACACCGGCATCGGCGGCTCGCTGATCATCGACGCCAACGAAGGCAGCCTCTCGGGCACCGGCTACGGCAGCAACAGCACCTACAAGCGCGCCGGCAACATGGTCCAGTACTTCCTGCCGCGCAACCTGGGCGGCTTCTACGGCAACCTGGGCTACAGCTTCCACGAGATTACCCGCCTGTCGCCCGACACCATCACCGGCGCCGACCGCACCAACACCGGCCGCCATATCGGCGGCCGCGTCGGGTACGCCTCGGGCCCGGTCGACGTCGCCGTCAGCTACGCGCAGAACGACACCAGCTTCACCTCCGGTTCAGGCTCCTCCGCCGTGGCACGTCCGGGCAAGATCAAGACCTTCAACCTCGGCGCGACCTACGACTTCGGCGTGGCCAAGCTGTTCGGCGAGTACTCGCGCTCGAAGGACCAGCGCGATCCGCTGAACATCTTCACGCCGGTGCCGAGCACCGACCTCACCGGCTACCTGATCGGCGTGACCGTGCCGATCGGCCCGGGCCAGATCCGCGCCTCGTACTCGCAGGTCAAGTACGACTACAACCGCGTGCCGGCCCTCTTCGCCGTGAACACCCCCGACCCGAAGTCGAACAAGTTCGCGCTGGGCTACGTGCACAACCTGTCGAAGCGCACCGCGCTCTACGGCACGATCGCGCGCGTGACCAACAAGAACGGTGCCGGCAACACGGTCGGCGCCGGTCCGTCGTACGTGGCAACGTACAACCGCGTGGCGCTGCAGCCCAAGTCGTCGATGGGCTACGAGTTCGGCATCCGCCACAGCTTCTGATCGCAGCGAACCCCGAGACTGTTTTCTCCAAGGACCCCGTCGAACGGTCCCTTCGCCCGCCTCGTGCGGGCTTTTTTTCGTCCGTATTTTTTCGCGCGGAGTGTCGTTTGTCCGCAGCGTCCGGCGGTGTTCAGCGCGCCGAGAGAATCGCGCGCGCGGCCTCGGCGAAGCCGGTGCCGCGCTCGCCCCGCGTCACGTAGCGCGGCAGGTGCTCCAACTGCGGCACGAAGCGCGCGACGTTCGCCACGCCGATGCTGTGCGCGAAGGTGCGGAACATCAGCTGGTCATTGGTGGAGTCGCCCACGTAGGCCCAGCGGTCCATCTCGCCGTCGAGCGTGCGACCCCACAGCTCGCGCACGATCCAGCGCGCACCTTCGAGCTTGTCGTTGTCGCCGTACCAGCCGTTGACGTGGATGCTGCTGACGGTGGCGTGCATGCCCTCGCCGCGCATCAGCGCCACCACCTGCGCGATGGTGTCGTCGCTCAATTGCACGAACTCGCTGTGGTCGATGGCGATGTCGGTCTCGCGCCCCGGCGAGTCGGTGGCGCGACCCACGCCCAGCAGCTCGCGCTCGATGCGCTCCACCACCGCCTGCATGCGCGCGAAGTTGGCGGCGCGCGTGGGCTCGTCCTGCTGGTAGCGCTTCTCGACCTTGTCATCGGCCGAGGGCAGCAGCGCGACCGCGCCGTTCTCGGCCACGATGGCGTCGACCGGCCAGGCGTTGACGAAGGGCAGGCTCCAGCCCACCGGCCGGCCGGTGATCGCCACCACCGAAAGCCCCGCCGCCTTCAGATCGCCCAGCGCCTGCAGCGCATCGGGCGTGATGGCGCCGTCGTGCGTGAGCGTGTCGTCGATGTCGGTGAAGACGCCGATGAGCGCACCGCGCGCGGCCTGCGGCCATTGGGCCAGCGGCAGCAGATGGTGGGGCGAAGAAGGCAAGGTGGGCATGGAGAGAGCAATGCAGGGGGAGCGCCGATCGTACCGGCGCTTTCGTGTAGCATCCCGCCCCCGCCGTGCCATCGAGGCCGGCGCGGCGCCCGCCATGCCCCACATCCTCGTCGACGACCTCCGCAAGACCTACCGCATCTCCGAACGCGACCCTGGCGTGATGGGCGCGCTGCGCGGCCTCGTGCAGCGGCGCCATCGCACGGTGGAGGCGCTGTCGGGCGTGTCGTTCGCGCTGGAGCGCGGCGAGCTGCTGGGCTTCATCGGGCCCAACGGCGCGGGCAAGTCGACCACCATCAAGATCCTCTCTGGCATCCTGCGGCCCGATGGCGGGCGCGTGGAGATCGACGGTCGCGATCCCTTCGCCGACCGCGAGCGCCACGTGGGGCGCATCGGCGTGGTCTTCGGCCAGCGCACGCAGCTGTGGTGGGACCTGCCCGTGGGCGACGGCTTCGACCTGCTGCGCGACATCTACCGCGTGGACCCGTCGCGCTATCGCCGCACGCGCGACGAACTGGTGGCGCTGCTGAACCTGGAGCGCGTGCTCGCGCAGCCGGTGCGGCAGCTCTCGCTGGGCCAGCGCATGCGCGCGGAGATCGCTGCCGCGCTGCTGCACGAGCCCGACATCCTCTTTCTCGACGAGCCGACCATCGGCCTCGACGCACCTTCCAAGCTGGCCGTGCGCGACTTCGTGCGCCGCGCCAATCGCGAGCGCGGCACCACCGTGCTGCTGACCACGCACGACATGCACGACATCGAGGCGCTGGCCCGCCGCGTGATCATCATCGGCCACGGCCGCGTGCTGGCCGACAGCCCGGTCGAGGCGCTGCGTGCGCAGGTGATGGCCGAGCGCCGCCTGGTGGTCGACTTCGCGCAGGGCGCCGAGCTGCCCGCGCAGGTGGAAGGCGCGCGGGTGCACTCGCGCGACGGCCAGACGCTGGTGCTCGACTTCGACCCGGCCCGCACTGCGGCGCCCGCGCTGATCGCGCGCATCGCCGCCGCGCATGCGGTGGAGGACATTCGCCTCGAAGGCCTGGCGATCGAGGCCGTCATTGCGCGCTTCTACGCCATGCACGGAGCGGCAGAAGCGTGACGGCGATGCGCCCGCACGACCTTGCACGGCCCTACATCGCGGCCTTCGCGTCGCGCTTCCTGCAGATGCTGCAGTACCGCACCGCCGCGCTCGCCGGCTTCGCCACGCAGTGCTGGTGGGGCGGCATCAAGGTGATGGTGTTCGCGGCCTTCTACGGCCATGCGGCTGGCACCGGCGCGAGCAGCTCGATGTCGCTCGCCCAGGCCATCACCTACACCTGGCTCGCGCAGGGGCTGCTCGTGCTGCTGCCGTGGCTGGGCGACCCGGAAGTGGCGCAGGCGGTGCGCACCGGCGCCGTCGCCTACGACCGGCTGCGGCCCGTCGACGCCTACGCGCTGTGGTTCGCGCGCAGCGCCGGCTGGATCGCCGCCCGCGTGCTGCCACGCGTGGCGCTGATGGCGGCCTTCGCGATGGTCGCGCTGCCGCTGTTCGGGCTGGGCGAGTGGGCCTGGCAGCTGCCGGCGGGCGTGGCGGCGGGGCTCGCCTTCGTGCTCTCGGCCGTGCTCGCGCTGCTGCTGTCGACGTCGATGGTGATGCTGCTGAACGTGGCCGCCACCGCCGCGCTCAACGAACGCGGCATCAGCGCGGTGGCCACGCCGGTGGTCATCGTTCTTTCTGGCAACCTGCTGCCGCTCGCGATGCTGCCCGACGGCTGGCAGACCGCGCTGCTGGTCCAGCCGCTGGCCGGGCTGATGGACATTCCGGCGCGCCTGTACTTCGGGCAGCTGCAGGGCTGGCAGGCCATCGGCGGGCTGGGGCTGCAGGTCTTCTGGATCGCGGTGCTCGTGGCCTTCGGCCATTTCGCCATGGGCCGCACCATGCGCGGCCTGCAGGTGCAGGGCGGGTGAGGGCAGGTGAGGGCGATGGGATCGATTCCGCTCTTCTTCCGGCTGGTCGGCGCGTCCCTCGGCGGCCAGGCGCGCTACCCGGCCTCGGCGCTGATGCTGACCGTCGGCCAGTTCCTCGGCACCGGCATCGAAGTGATCGCCGTGTGGGCGCTGTTCCACCGCTTCGGCGACGTGCAGGGCTGGCGCATCGGCGAGGTGGCGCTGTTCTACGGGCTGGTGAACTGCATGTTCGCGCTTGCCGATGCGCTGGGCCGCGGCTTCGACGTGCTCGGCACGGAGTTCCTGCGCACCGGCGCCTTCGACCGCCTGCTGCTGCGGCCGCGTCCGCTCGCGCTGCAGCTGATGGGCAACGACTTTCGCATCAGCCGCCTGGGCCGGCTGCTGCAGGGGCTGGCGATGGTGGCGTTCGCCACGCAGCAGATGGGCATCGCGTGGACGCCGGGCGCCGTCGCCATCGCGCTGATCGCCATCGCGGGCGGCGTGGCGCTGTTCCTCGGCATCCTGGTGCTGCAGGGCACGCTGGCCTTCTGGACCGTCGAGAGCCTCGAGATCGCGAACGTGCTGACCTACGGCGGCGTGCAGGCCGCGCAGTACCCGCTGGCGCTCTATGCGCGCTGGTTCCGGCGCGTGCTGACCTTCATCGTGCCGCTGGCCTGCGTGGCGTACTACCCGGTGCTGGCGATCCTGGGAAAGGCCGACCCGCTGGGGGCGCCGGCATGGGTGGGCCTGGTGTCGCCGCTCGCCGGGTTCGTGTTCCTGGTGGCGGCTTTCGGGGTGTGGCGCTTCGGGTTGCGCCGCTATGCGTCGACGGGCAGTTGAGGGACTGCGAACCGGCAGGAAAGCCGAACGCAGAAGTCGCAAAGGTTTCGCAGAAGTCGCAGAGGACAAATCCGGAAATGACCAGGTTCTCTTCTGCGATCTCTGCGTAGTTTTTGTCTTCCTTCTGCGTTCGGCTGCCCGATCCCGTCTCTTTACCCCGCGCTCTGCAGCGCCAGCCCCGCATGCTCGCGCAGCGGATGGAAGTGGATCTTCGGAAACCGCTCCTGCGCCAGCCGAACGTCGTAGGGCGAGGTGCACAGGAAGGCCAGCGTGTCCGCCGCGTCCTTCGCCATGCGCTGCGGATACGCGTTCACGAACTCGCGCAGCTCGGCCGGCGTGTCGGCCGTGATCCAGCGTGCGCCGGTGTACTGGCAGCCTTCGAGGCGCACGTCGGCGTCGTACTCCGCCTTCAGGCGGTGCTGCACCACTTCGAACTGCAGCTGGCCGACCGCGCCCAGCAGCATCGGGCCGCCGATCTCGGGGCGAAACACCTGGATCGCGCCTTCCTCGCCGAGCTGGGCCAGGCCCTGCTGCAGCTGCTTGGTGCGCAGCGGGTTCTTCAGGATCACGGTCATGAAGAGCTCGGGCGCGAAGAAGGGCAGGCCGGTGAACTGCAGGCTCGCGCCGTCGGTGATGGTGTCGCCCAGCTGCACGCCGCCGTGGGTGGTGAAGCCTACGATGTCGCCCGCGTAGGCCTCTTCCACTGCCTCGCGGCGCTGGCTCATGAAGGTCACGACGCTGGTGGGGCGCAGTTCCTTGGCGGTGCGCTGCACCTTCAGCTTCATGCCCGGCGTGTACTTGCCCGAGGCCATGCGCACGAAGGCGATGCGGTCGCGGTGGTTGGCGTCCATGTTGGCCTGCACCTTGAAGACGACGCCCGCGAAGTCCTTGTCCTCGGGCTGGATCTCCTTGGTCACCGGCTGGCGGTTGACCAGCGTGGTGCTGGTGCGCGAGCGCGGCGAGGGCGCCAGGTCGACCAGCGCGTCGAGCACTTCCATCACGCCGAAGTTGTTCACGCCGGAGCCGAAGAACACGGGCGTCTGCTTGCCGGCCAGGAAGGCCTCGCGGTCCCAGGCGGGCGAGGCGCCGGTGGCGAGCTCCATGCTTTCCATGGCGGTCTCGAAGTCGGCGCCGAAGCGCTCGACCAGCGTATCGCGCTCGCTCAGCGGAATGGTCTCGAAGTCCTGCGGCAGGCGCTCGCTGCCCGACTCGAACACCGTCATCGCCTGCGTGCGCAGGTTCATGATCCCGCGGAAGCTCTTGCCCTGGCCCACCGGCCAGGTCATGGGCACGCAGGGCATGCCCAGCTCGCGCTCCACCTCGTCGAGGATGTCCAGCGGCTCGCGCACTTCGCGGTCCATCTTGTTGACGAAGGTGATGATGGGCGTGTCGCGCTGGCGGCAGACCTCGATCAGCCGGCGCGTCTGCGCTTCCACGCCGTTGGCCGCGTCGATCACCATCAGCGCCGAGTCGACGGCGGTGAGCACGCGATACGTGTCTTCAGAGAAGTCCTTGTGGCCCGGCGTGTCCAGCAGGTTGATGACGTGGTCGCGGTACACCATCTGCATCACCGACGAGGCCACCGAGATGCCGCGCTGCTTCTCGATCTCCATCCAGTCGGAGGTGGCATGGCGCGAGGCCTTGCGCGCCTTCACCGAGCCGGCGATCTGGATCGCGCCGGAGAAAAGCAGCAGCTTTTCGGTCAGCGTGGTCTTGCCGGCGTCAGGGTGGGAAATGATCGCGAAGGTGCGGCGGCGGCGGGTTTCGGCTACGAAAGACAAGGTGGGCAATCTGCGAGGGGAATCCGCGATTTTAAAAGGCCGGCGGTTTCCGGCCCCGCCGCCCCCGTGCCAGGGGCATTTCAGCCCCCGAGCGCCTCGTTCATCCCATACGCCCGCATCTGCGCCTCGAACCGCACCACGTCCTGGCTCAGCACCACGATGTCGTGCGCCATGCCCTGGCGGTCCTTCACGTGCTTGCCCAGCAGCGCCTCGGGCTTGAAGCCCAGGGCCTGGAAGACGGCGATGGCGCCGCGCTGGTCGACGGTCATGCGGGCGACGAGCTTTTCGGCCCCGCGCTCGATGGCCAGCGCGCAGGCTTCGCGCGCGAGCTTGTGGCCCAGGCCGCTGCCGCGCAGCTCGGGCGCGGCGAGCACGCGCAGTTCGGCCACGTGGCTGGACCAGGAATGCGGGTCGCGGATCACCGCCGCGCAGCCGAGCACGGCATCACCGCGCGCTGCGAGCACGCTGTCGATGTCGCCGCGCTCGATGGCGCGCACCCAGGCGTTCATCACCTTGGGCTGGGTGATGTCACGCGGCAAAAAGAGCAGGTCGTGCGCCGGCAGCGCCTGCGCGAAGGCGAGCACGGCATTCGCGTCTTCGGCGGCCATCAGGCGCAGGACGATGTTGCCGTCACTGCTGGTCACGGTACGCGGGTAGGTCCGCGAGAAGGAGTCGGTCACGGTGGTGATGCTCATGTCGATCGCACTCCAAGCCATTCGTCCAGTCTGGGCCACAGCCGGCGCACCGCGTTGGGCCCGGCGGCGAGGCTGACGTGGCCGCCCTTGAGCACCACCTCCTCCTTGTCGGTGGAGCCGACGCCAGCCACGAGCGGCTGTCCGGCCTCGTAGGGAACGATGTGGTCGTGCTGCGCGAGCGCGTGCAGCACCGGCACCCTGATGTTCTTCAGCTGCACCTTCTGCCCGCCGATCACCAGCTCGCCCTTGTGCAGCTTGTTGCCCCACATGAGCTCCTTGACGGTCTGGCGGAAGTACTCGCCGGCCAGCGGCAGCATCTCGTTGCCCCAGCGGTCGAACATGCGGTACGACTTGACGAATTCGTCGTTGTCCATGTTGTCCCACAGCTGCACCATGCCCGCGCTGCGGCCGGCGGGGCGCAGCATGTCGAAGGAGGCGAAGAGCATCTCGGGCGGCACGTTGCCCACGGTGTCGATGAGCCGGTCGACGTCGAAATACCGGCGGTCCGACCACGCGTGGAACAGCTTCATGCGGCTGAAGTCGATGGGCGTGGTGAAGAGCGCGAGGTTCTTCATCGGCCCGCCGGGGTGCAGCGCGGCATAGAGCGTGGAGAGCACGCCGCCCATGCAGTAGCCCACGAGCGTGACGTCTTCCTCGCCCGAGCGTTCCTGCACGCGCCGGATCGAGTCGGGAATGAAGTCGAGTACGTAGTCCTCGATGCGCAGGTGCTTCTCCTGCGGGCGCGGCGCGTTCCAGTCCATCATGTAGACGTCGTAGCCCTGCAGCAGCAGGTGCTCGACCATGCTCTGGCCCGGCGCGAGGTCGAGGATGTAGCCGCGGTTGGTGGTCGCCATCACGATCAGCAGCGGCACGCGGTAGATCTCGTCGGCCATGGGCCGGTAGTGGTACAGGCTCAGCGTGCCGCGCCGGTGGATCTCGTCCTTGGGCGTCTGGCCGACGGCGGGCGCGGCGGTGGTGAGGAAGTCCAGGCCCTTGAGGTTGCGCTGGATCGCGCGCTCGATCTCGGCGGCCATGTCGACCGCGATGTCGGGCAGGGCGAAGGGCGTGTCGGCGGTGATGCTCATGCCGGGCGCTTTCCTGCCGGGGGCTTGCGCGTGCGGGGCGGGGTGGCGGGCGCCGCCGCGGGTGCCGCAGGCGCCGCCTTCGGAGGCTGCCGGGTGCGGCGCGGTCCTGGCGCTGCCGCAGCGGAGGAAGCGGGCCCGCCCTCCACGGCGCGGGCAATGCGCGCCAGGTGATCGTCGATGCGCTGCAGCTGCTCCCCCAGCACTTGCAGGTCGGCGCGCGTCGGCAGGTTCAGCATCGTCAGGTAGCGCGCCATCAGCTCGCCCAGCGCCTTCTGCGCGGTGAGCGAGGCGTTCATGCCGCCGTGCATGCCCTGGCGGAACGGGTCCGAGGCCATGGTCTCGTTGGCGAACTCGTTGGTGGTTTTTTCCCACTGGGCCGTGAGCTCGCGCCACATGGCCATCGGGTCGAGAGGGGAGAACTTGTTCGTCATGGCGGATGCTCCCTTGTCGCCTTGTTGTTTCTTCTGCTTCAGTCGCCTGGGTGCTGCGCCGTGTGCGCCGCGATGGCGTCGACGATCTGCGGCCACATCGGGATCGGCAACGCATGCCCCATGCCGGGGATGCGCAGCAGCTGCGAGCCCGCTATCGCATCGGCCACGTCGACGCCGCAGGCCACCGGCACCAGCGGGTCGTCGTCGCCGTGGATCACCAGCGTGGGCACGCGCACGTTGCGCAGCGCGGGCTTGCGGTTGCCCGAGGCGAGGATGGCAGCGAGCTGCCGCGCCACGCCGGCCGGGTTGAGCCCGCGCAGGAAGACGAGCTGCGCCTTCTCGGCGTCGCGCGCTTCGTCGAGCGGAAAGCTGCCGGGTCCGCGCAGCACGCGCCACACCTTCGCGTAGTGCGCCTGGTAGGCCGCGAAGGTGGTCGGCGCCGGCGAGAACAGCACTGCCATCGCCTCGGGCGTGGGCGGCGGCAGTCCCGGCGCGCCGGTGCTCGACATGATGCTGGTGAACGACAGCATGCGCTGCGGATGGTGGATGCACAGCTCCTGCCCGATGGCGCCGCCCATCGAGGCGCCCACGATGTGCGCCCGGGCGATGCCCAGCGCGTCGAGCAGCCCGACGCAGTCGGCCGCCATGTCGCGCAGGTCGTAGGGCGCTCGCAGCGGCAGCCCGGCCATCGCCTGCGCCATCAGCGCCTGGATGTCGGGCACGCCCAGCAGCGTGAGGTGCGTCGAATGGCCGATATCGCGGTTGTCGAATCGGATCACGCGGTGCCCGCCGGCCTCGGCGAGCCGGGCGCAGAAGGCGTCGTCCCACGCCACCATCTGCGCGCCGAGGCCCATGACCAGCAGCAGCGGCTCGGCGGCCGGATCGCCGAAGCTGTCCCAGGCCAGCTCGATGCCGTTGGCGCGCGTGCGTTGTTCGACGCGGGGCGGGGCTGCGGTCATGGCCGGGCGCGCAAGCGTATTACTTGCGCTGCAGCATCTTCGTCACTTCGTCCACGTTCGCCTGGATGCGCTGGCGCACCACGTCGAAGGCATCGGCCTGCGACTTGGCGGCGAGGTTGGCCAGCTCCTTGATGTCGTCGATGGCGCGCTGGAACGACTGGCGGCCGAGCTCGTCGAGCTTGGCGAGGTTTTCCTTCGGGTCCTTGCCGGGCATTTCCTTGGCGGCGGTCTGCCACTCGGAGATGGCGCTCTTGATCATTTCCGTCTGCCGCTGCACGACGGTCTGCAGGCCCTTGTACGACTTCTCGTTGGCCTCCATCAGCGCCGCCAGGTCCTTGCGGCCGCTTTCCAGCAGCTTGCCGGCGCCACCGGTCAGGTTGAGGCTCTGCAGCCGGTCGGCCATGCCCTTCAGCGGATTGAGCATGTCCGCGGCATCGGGCGCCGCCTTCTTCGCGCCGGCGGTGCTGGTGCTGCTGCTGGCGGTGGTCTTCTTGGCGGCGGCTTTCTTGGCAGTGGCCATGGTGCGGAATCTCCTGTGACGGTGGACGTTTGGATGGCGAGGATCAGCCTGACGGCAAAAATCCCTCGCCACGATACGCCGCGCCGGTGCGCCGGAGGTCGCCGCAGCGACAAAAATGCCTGCGGGATTTCCCTTGGGTGCGTGCCCGCGTTCGTTGCCGGCTTCGGGGCTACATCGGCGGCGCGAAGCCGTTGCGCCCGGCCGTCACGCGCAAGGCCGTGGGCGTACCGTTCTTCTCCTGCGCATTGACCAGCACCCGGGCGCCGGGTACCAGCAGCGCATCGGTGCCGGGTCGGAAGGTGACCACCGGCACGTCGGGCGGCACCACGACGGTTTTCTCTCCACCCTTGTAGGTCAGGTGCAGCTGCTGGCCGCCGCGCACCGACTTCGGCGCCGCGGCCAGGTCGGCGACGGTGGCGTTGGTCATGGTGCTTTCGGGCAGCAGGTCCCATGGGCGATGGCCTTCGCCGGTGCCGCGCGCGGCCTCGGGGAACACGACCACTTCGAGCGCCTTCTGCGTGCCGTCGGCCTGCGGCATGGCGGCGGTGCCGATGAAGCTGCCGCGCCTGATGTCCGAAAGCTTGATCGGATAGACCTCGGATACCGACAGGTGAGCCGGGCGCGCGAGCGAGACGACCTCGCCGGTGCGGTCCTGCACGACCAGGGTGTTCGCATCGACGCGCACGAGAGTGCCGCGGATGCGGACGGTGTCGGCGCTCTGGGCGGCGGCAAGAACCGGCGCACCTATTGCACAGGACAGTGTCGTTGCGGCGAGCAGGATCGAAGTAAGCCTCTTGGACATGAACGGAAACTCCGTGGTTGGGGTGTCGGTCAATCTACGCCTCCATTGAATTGCATGCGTTCCGTGATGTGGGATGTCCTGCGATTGGCGTCGCCTTTGCCCCCGTCTACAATCCGCCGCTCCGAGGAGCGTTGCAGCGCCATCAGGCGTGAGGCTCGGACCACATCGCAACGACGCTCACCCGCTGTTCTTGCGGTGAGTCTTTTTCCGTACGCAGCGGCATCTTCAAACCAGTTTTGTTGGAGTTCCCATGAGCGCTGTTCTCAAACCCACCCCCGTTTCGACCGCCGACCAGGCGATCGCCGACCTGTCCCTCGCCGCCTGGGGCCGCAAGGAAATCCGCATCGCGGAAACCGAAATGCCCGGCCTGATGGCCATCCGCGAGGAGTTCTCGAAGTCGCAGCCGCTGAAGGGCGCGCGCATCACCGGCTCGCTGCACATGACCATCCAGACGGCCGTGCTGATCGAGACGCTGCAGGCGCTGGGCGCGCAGGTGCGCTGGGCCTCGTGCAACATCTTCTCGACGCAGGACCACGCCGCCGCCGCCATCGCCGAGAAGGGCACGCCGGTGTTCGCGATCAAGGGCGAGTCGCTCAAGGACTACTGGGACTACACCCACGCCATCTTCGACTTCGGCCCCAAGGGCTCGAAGGGCGAAGGCCCGAACATGATCCTGGACGACGGCGGCGACGCCACGCTGCTGATGCACCTGGGCCAGCGCGCCGAGAAGGACCAGAGCGTGCTCGCCAACCCGACCAGCGAGGAAGAGCGCATCCTCTACGCCGCCATCAAGGCCAAGCTGGCCGTCGACGGCACCTGGTACACCCGCAAGTCGGCCGAGATCATCGGCGTGACCGAAGAAACCACCACCGGCGTGCACCGCCTGAACGAAATGTCGGCCAAGGGCACGCTGCTGTTCCGCGCCATCAACGTGAACGATTCGGTCACCAAGAGCAAGTTCGACAACCTTTACGGCTGCCGCGAGTCGCTGGTGGACGGCATCAAGCGCGCCACCGACGTGATGATCGCCGGCAAGATCGCCTGCGTGGCCGGCTACGGCGACGTGGGCAAGGGCTCGGCCCAGGCGTTGCGCGCGCTGTCGGCGCAGGTGTGGGTGACCGAGATCGACCCGATCAACGCCCTGCAGGCCGCCATGGAAGGCTACAAGGTCGTGACGATGGAATACGCCGCCGACAAGGCCGACATCTTCGTGACCACCACCGGCAACCGCGACGTGATCCGCCACGAGCACATGGCCGCCATGAAGGACCAGGCCATCGTCTGCAACATCGGCCACTTCGACAACGAGATCGACGTCGCTTCGATCGAGAAGTACGAGTGGGAAGAGATCAAGCCGCAGGTCGACCACATCAAGTTCCCCGACGGCAAGAAGATCATCCTGCTGGCCAAGGGCCGCCTCGTGAACCTGGGCTGCGGCACGGGCCACCCGAGCTTCGTGATGTCGTCGTCGTTCGCGAACCAGACCATCGCGCAGATCGAGCTGTTCACCAAGCCCGACGCCTACCAGGCCGGCAAGGTCTACGTTCTGCCGAAGCACCTCGACGAGAAGGTCGCGCGCCTGCACCTGAAGAAGGTCGGCGCCATGCTCACCGAGCTGACCGACACGCAGGCCGCCTACATCGGCGTCGACAAGAACGGCCCCTACAAGCCGGACACCTACCGCTACTGAGCGGCGACAGCCAACGCATGCGCGCCGATCAGTTGCTGGTGGAGCGCGGCCTTGCCGCATCGCGTTCGCAGGCCGTGCGGCTCATTGCCGGCGGCTTGCGCTGGCGTGATGCGGGCTCGGGCGACGCGTGGCGCGACGTCGTCAAGAACAAGGACGATGTGCCCGAATCGGCCGAGCTCGAGCTGCTCGACGCGGCGGAAGCGCGCTACGTGTCGCGCGGCGGGCTCAAGCTCGAAGGCGCTCTGGCGGCGAGCGGTATCGACGCCGCCGGCAAGCTGTGCCTCGACGTGGGCCAGTCGACCGGCGGCTTCACCGATTGCCTGCTGCAGCGCGGCGCCGCCAGGGTGGTGGGCGTCGACGTCGGGCATGGGCAGCTGCATGCGCGGCTGCGCGAGGACGAGCGCGTGGTGGCCATCGAGGGCGTCAATGCGCGCGCTCTCTCGGCCGACGATCTGGGCGAGGAGGGCGAGTCGCGTTTCGACCTGATCGTGGGCGATCTGTCGTTCATCTCGCTCACGCTGGTGTTGCCGGCGGTGGTCGAGTTTCTGGCCGACGAGGGCCGCTTGCTGATGCTGGTCAAGCCGCAGTTCGAACTGCAACCGGGCCAGGTCGGCAAGGGCGGCATCGTGCGAGACGAGTCGATGTACGCGGTGGTCGAGAAGCGCCTGCGCGATGCCTGCGAGGCGCTCGGCCTGCGGGTGCTGCAGTGGTTCGACAGCCCGATCGCCGGTGGCGACGGCAACCGCGAGTTTTTCATTCATGCCGAGCGCGCCGTGCGCGCGAACGGTTCCTAAGGAGACGCAGGTGCGCCTTCCGTTGAGTTTCGAATTCTTCCCGACCAAGACGCCCGAAGGCGCGGTCAAGCTGCGCGCGGTGCGCCAGCAGCTCTATGCGCGCAAGCCGCAGTTCTGCTCGGTCACCTACGGCGCGGGCGGGTCCACGCACCAGGGCACCTTCGGCGCGGTGCAGGAGATCCTGGCCGAGGGCGTGGACGCCGCGAGCCACTTCTCGTGCATCGGCGCCACGCGCGCCACCGTGCGCGAGCAGCTCGCCGAGCTGAAGGCCATGGGCGTCAAGCGCCTGGTGGCCCTGCGCGGCGACCTGCCCAGCGGCTACGGCATCGGCGGCGAGTTCCAGTACGCGAGCGACCTCGTCGGCTTCATTCGCGAGGAGACCGGCCGCGACTTCCACATCGAGGTGGCCTGCTACCCCGAGATCCACCCGCAGGCCCGCTCGCCCGAGGCCGACCTGCAGGCCTTCGCCGCCAAGGTGAAGGCGGGCGCCGATTCGGCGATCACGCAGTACTTCTTCAGCCCCGAGGCGTACTTCCGCTTCGTCGACGACGTGCGCAAGCTCGGGCTCGACACCCCGATCGTGCCGGGCATCATGCCGATCACGAGCTCGACGCAGCTCATGCGCTTCTCCGACGCCTGCGGCGCCGAGATTCCGCGCTGGATCCGCCTGCGGCTGCAGGGCTTCGGCGACGACACGGCGTCGATCAAGGCCTTCGGCCTCGACGTGGTCACCGACCTGTGCGCGCGCCTGCAGGAAGGCGGCGCACCGGCGCTGCACTTCTACACGATGAACCAGTCGGCGGCCACGCTGGCTGTGCTGGAGCGCCTCGATTGAGAGGGCGCGCGGGGCTTCGGGCGGCGCTTGCCGCGGCGACCTGCGTTCTCGCGGGATGCGCCATGCCGCCTGCGACCGACGCCGAGGGCAACGCGAAATTGCTGCCCCTGCCTCGCGCCATCGCGGTGCCTCCGGGCGCGGCCGCGCGCTCCAGCGTTCCGGCGGTGCGCTATGACCTCGCTGTCTCGGGCACGGGCGAGCAGGCGCCGGACGACGGCGTGCCCGACGACGGGCTGCGCGAGATCTTCGAGCGCGGCGGCGCCTCGTGGTACGGCATCCAGTTCCACCAGCGCAAGACCGCCAGCGGCGAGCGCTTCGACATGACCGCCATGACGGCGGCGCACAAGACCCTTCCCTTCAACACGCGCGTGTGCGTTCGCAGCCTCGTCAATGGCAGCGAGGTGCTGGTGCGCATCAACGACCGCGGGCCCTATGCGGCAGGCCGGGTGATCGACCTGAGCCGCGCGGCGGCCGACCGCATCGGCCTGACGGGGCTGGGCATCAAGCAGGTGGCGCTGACGGTCGTCGACCGCGACGGCATGCGCTGCGGCGGCTTGCCGGTGGAAGCCGGCGATGCAGCGGCGCCGGCGGCGTCGAGCGAGCCGTCGCAGCAGCGGGCGCGGGCGCCGGTTCCGGTTCGGCGCAAGGTGGCGGTGCCGCCCCGGCGTCGCAAGTAAAAAGGTTGGGAGATTCGGCCGGCTCAGCCGCCCGAATCGAGCGAGAAGGCGGCGTTGCGGTCCTGGCCCAGGCGCTCCACCAGCTGCGGCAGTGCGGCCGCCAGCATCGGCTTCAGCGTGTAGGGCGGGTTGATCAGGAACATGCCGCTGGCCGGCAGGCCCGGCCGGTGCGTTTCACCCGAGGCGGCATCTTTCGTGATCTTGCTGGACTTGACCGTCAGCGTGGCGTGCAGCCACGACTTGCCGGCCTTGGTCGCCATCGTCTTGAGCCGCCGCGGCAGGTCGTGCGCCTCGGGGCGCGGAATGATCGGATACCAGACCGCGTAGGTGCCGGTGGCGAAGCGCTTGAGCGCCTCGGCCATGAAGTCGAGCACGCGCCCGTAGTCGGTCTTCATCTCGTAGCTGGGGTCCATCAGCACCAGCGCGCGGCGCGACGGCGGCGGCAGGAACTTGGTGGCGCTGCCGAAGCCGTCCTCGCGCAGCACGGCGATCTGGCGGCCGGCCTCGAGCTGGGCGATGTTGGCGTCCAGGGTGCGCGCGTCGGTGGGGTGCAGCTCGAACAGCTTGAGCTTGTCGTGGTCGCGCAGCAGGTGCTGCACGATGAAGGGCGAGCCGGGGTAGACGCGGGCGCCGCCCTTGGGATTGAAGTCGCTGATCACGCTCAGGTAGCGGGCAATGGCGTCGGCCAGCGGGGCTTCGGCCTCGGGTGCTGCCTTTTTGATAGCAGGCTTTGTCGCAGGAGCCGGCGTGGCGGGCTCTTTCTTGTCCGAAAGAAGGCGCAGGACGCCGTCTGCCGCCTCGCCGCTGGTGCCGGCGTAGTCGCCGTCCAGGCGGTAGAGGCCGGCGCCGGCGTGGGTGTCGACGACCGTCAGCGCTGCCTCTTTTTCGAGCAGATGGTCGAGCGTGGCAATCAGCACCGTGTGCTTGAGCACGTCGGCGTGGTTGCCGGCATGGAAGGCGTGGCGGTAACTGAACATAGGGGGAGGATGGTAACGGTGTTGGGGCTGGATACGGGCGAATTTGCCCGCCCAGGGCCATTCTTCGTATAATCGCGGGCTTCGCAGCGTTTTTGTGGCCCCGCGGCGAAGACTTCGAAACCCACCTAAGAGATTCCCGTCAGAGGAACGCCGACCGTGGAAAAGGGCCCGCCAAACCCTCTTTTCAAGAGAAAACTCATGACCAAAACGTTCAGCGCAAAGCCCGCTGACGTGACGCACGAGTGGTTTGTGATTGACGCGACCGACAAGGTCCTCGGACGAGTAGCCAGCGAAGTTGCTCTCCGTCTGCGCGGCAAACACAAGGCCATTTACACGCCTCACGTCGATACCGGTGACTTCATCGTCATCATCAACGCATCGCAACTGCGCGTCACCGGCGCCAAGTCCATCGACAAGGTGTACTACCGTCACTCGGGCTACCCGGGCGGTATCACGGCGACGAACTTCCGCGACATGCAATCGAAGCACCCGGGCCGCGCCCTGGAAAAGGCTGTCAAGGGCATGCTGCCCAAGGGCCCGCTCGGTTACGCAATGATCAAGAAACTCAAGGTGTACGGTGGTGCTGAGCACCCGCACGCCGCCCAGCAGCCCAAGACGCTGGAAATCTAAGGAGCCTTGAGAATGATTGGTGAATGGAACAATGGCACCGGCCGTCGCAAATCGAGCGTCGCCCGCGTGTTTCTGAAAAAGGGCTCGGGCAAGATCACGGTCAACGGCAAGGACATCCAGGATTTCTTCGGCCGTGAAACCTCGATCATGATCGCGAAGCAACCCCTCGCGCTGACCAACAACCTCGAAACCTTCGACGTGATGGTCAACGTGCACGGCGGCGGCGAATCGGGCCAGGCCGGCGCTACCCGCCACGGCATCACCCGCGCGCTGATCGACTACGACGCAGCGCTGAAGTCGGTGCTGAGCCAGGCTGGCTACGTCACGCGCGATGCACGTGAAGTCGAACGTAAGAAGGTCGGTCTGCACTCCGCCCGTCGCCGCAAGCAGTTCAGCAAGCGCTGATCCGCTTCCTGCGAGCGAACAAGAGCCGCCTTCGGGCGGCTTTTTCGTTGGAGGCCCCTGGTACCGGGTTGCTCCGACCCCACTTGCAATGGGGTGCGAGCCGGCCATGGCCTGCCGGAATCGCGTCATTGCAGTAGGATTCGTCCCATTGGCCGCACATCCGGCCCCCCAAGGAGTTATTAGCCCATGAGCGCCGTAGCCGAAAACATCCAGACCCAGATGCCCGAGCCGATCATCTTCACCGACAGCGCGGCAGCCAAGGTGGCCGACCTGATCGCCGAAGAAGGCAATCCCGACCTCAAGCTGCGCGTGTTCGTGCAGGGTGGCGGCTGCTCCGGCTTCCAGTACGGGTTCACCTTCGACGAGATCACCAACGAAGACGACACCACCATGACCAAGAACGGTGTGTCGCTCCTCATCGATGCCATGAGCTACCAGTACCTGGTCGGCGCAGAGATCGACTACAAGGAAGACCTGCAAGGCGCCCAGTTCGTGATCAAGAACCCGAACGCCACCAGCACCTGCGGCTGTGGGTCGAGTTTCTCGGCCTGATGCCTGGATGCCGCTGACCAGCCTCCCCCCAAAAAGCCGCCTTCGGGCGGCTTTTTCGTTCCCGTTTCCTTTCGCGCCATGACGACTCCCGAGGCTGAGCCCGCCGATCAACCCGTTCGCAGGAGCCTGCTGTGGCTCGTGGCCGTCGGCTTCTTCATGCAGACGCTCGACGCGACCATCATCAACACGGCGCTGCCCGCGATGGCCGCGAGCCTGGGTGAGAGTCCGCTGCGCATGCAGTCGGTGGTGGTGGCCTACGCGCTCACCATGGCGATGCTCATCCCCGCCTCGGGCTGGATCGCCGACCGCTTCGGCACCCGGCGCATCTTCTTTTCGGCCATCGTGCTGTTCGCGCTGGGCTCGGTGCTGTGCGCGCTGTCGCACAGCCTGGGCCAGCTGGTGGCGGCGCGGGTGGTGCAGGGGCTCGGCGGAGCGCTGCTGCTGCCTGTCGGGCGGCTGTCGCTGCTGCGCACGGTGCCGCGCGGGGAGTTTCTCCAGGCGATGAGTTTCGTGGCCATCCCGGGGCTGATCGGGCCCCTGCTGGGCCCCACGCTGGGCGGGTGGCTGGTGCAGTACGCCTCCTGGCACTGGATCTTCCTGATCAACGTGCCCGTGGGGCTGGCCGGTTGCATCGCCACGCTGAAGTACATGCCCGACCTGCGGGGCGCGGCGCTCAAGCGCTTCGACAGCGTGGGCTACGCGATGCTGGCCTTCGGCATGGTGGCGATTTCGCTCGCGCTCGACGGCGTGGGCCTGCGCCAGGGCGGGGTGATGGTGGTGCTGATCTTCGGCTTCGCGAGCATCGCCGGCTACTGGCTGCGCGCCGCGCGCACGCCCGAGCCGCTGTTCGCACCCTCGCTCTTCCATGTGCCCACGCTCAGCATCGGCCTGATCGGCAACCTGTTCTCGCGGCTGGGCAGCAGCTGCATGCCCTTCCTGGTGCCGCTGCTGCTGCAGGTGTCGATGGGCTACTCGCCGGTGCACGCCGGGCTGATGATGCTGCCGATCGCGCTGGCCGGCATGGCCATGAAGCGCTTCGCCACGCCGTTGATCACCCGCCATGGGTACCGCAAGGTGCTGGTGGTCAACACCATCCTCGTCGGCTGCACCATGGCCAGTTTCGGGCTCACGGCGCCGGGCCAGCCGATGGCGCTGCACGTGCTGCAGCTGCTGGCCTTCGGGGCGGTCAATTCGCTGCAGTTCACGGCCATGAACACCATCACGCTGAAGGACATGGACGGCAGTACGGCCAGCAGCGGCAACAGCCTGCTGTCGATGGTGCAGATGCTCGCGATGAGCATGGGCGTGGCCGCCGCGGGCGCGGTGCTGGCGGGCTACAACGGTGTGTTCGGCACCGACACGCCGGCCCACACGCTGGACGCCTTCCAGGCGACTTTTGCGACCATGGGGCTCATCACGATCGCTTCCGCGCTCATCTTCTGGCATCTGCCATCTGAAGTGCGTGCGCCGCACCCGGCGCAACCGGAGGTTTCCGGCCAGGGCTGATCGGGTCAGGCGGGGTAGATCGTGCCCAGCACCCGGGCGCCGCGCGCGCCGGTCACGCTGGCGAGGTTGCCCGGCTCGCGGCGCACCGTTGCGCGGGCAAGCCAGGCGAAGGCGGCGGCCTCGACCTGCAGGGGCGGCAGCCCGTGATCGGTGGAAGCCGCGACCGTCACGCCTGGCAGCAGGGCGCGCATCCGGGCGAGCAGGTGGTCGTTCAGCGCGCCGCCGCCGCAGACGATCAGCAGCTTGCTATCTTTTCCGTAGCTCTTGAGGTCCGCCGCGCAAGCATGCGCGGTCAGTTCGGCCAGCGTGGCCTGTACGTCTTCGGGCGCCATGGCCGCGGTGCCGAGCTGCGCGGCCAGCCAGTCGGGGTTGAACAGGTCGCGGCCGGTGCTCTTGGGCGGGGTCCGGGCGAAATACGGGTCGGCCAGAAGCTGCGCGAGCAGGCCGGGCAGTACCTTTCCACTGGCCGCCCACTGGCCGCCGCGGTCGAAGGGCTGGCCCTGATGGGCCTGGCACCAGTGGTCCATCAGCGCGTTGCCGGGGCCGCAGTCGAAGCCGAGCACCGTGGGCGCGCCTGCCGGCCGGTTGGTGGCCGGCAGCAGGCTCAGGTTGGAAATGCCTCCGATATTCAGCACCGCAACCGTCTCGTCCGGCCTGCCGAACAGCGCGCGGTGGAATGCCGGCACCAACGGTGCGCCTTGGCCGCCGGCCGCGAGGTCGCGGCTGCGGAAGTCGGCCACCACGTCGATGCCGCTCAGCTCGGCCAGCAGCGAGGGATTGTTGATCTGCAGCGTGTAGCCGACTTCGTCGAACTCGAGCGGCCGGTGCCGCACGGTCTGGCCGTGCGCGCCGAGGGCGGTGATCGCGCCGGCATCGGTGCCGCTGTCGGCCAGCAGCTGGGCGACGACGCCGGCGTAGGCGCGGGCCAGGCCGTTGCCGGCCAGTGCCGCGCGGTGGAGTTCGTTGTCGCCCGGCGTGTTCAGCGCCAGCAGCTCGGCGCGCAATGCCACCGGAAACTGGGCTGTGGCGTAGGACTTGACCGCGATGCGGCCGCCCGAAAAGTCGGCGAGCACGCCATCGACGCCGTCGAGCGAGGTGCCCGACATGAGGCCGATGAAAAGCTCCTCGGCCGCCATCGCCGGGAGGTCAGTCGGCGCTGGCCTGGATGACGGAGAAGGCCGCGGCCAGCTCGGTGCGCGCGCCCACGGCAACGCGTTCGAAGGCAGGACGCATGGCAGCGGTGATCGGAGCACCGCCTTCCTGTGCGATGGAGGCTGGGTCCTGGTAGACGCCGCCCACGCGGAATTCGAAGTGCAGGTGCGGGCCGGTGGCCCAGCCGGTGGAGCCCACCGCGCCGACCGTCTGGCCCTGGCTCACCGCTTGGCCGGCCTTGACGTCGATGCGGCTCAGGTGAGCGTATGCCGTCTGCTGGTTGTTGCGGTGGTTGATGATGACGATGTTGCCGTAGCCGTTCTGCGTGCCGGCGAAGTCGACCGTGCCGTCGCCGACCGAGCGCACCGAGGTGCCGGTGGGCGCCGCGTAGTCGATGCCGTTGTGCTGGCGCCAGCTGTTCAGGATCGGATGCATGCGCATCGCGAAGCCACTGGACACGCGCGAGAACTCGACCGGCGTCGCCAGGTAGGCCTTGCGCAGGCTGTCCCCGTTCGGGCGGTAGTAGCTGCCCTTCTGGCCCGCGCCGGGGGGCTGGAACCAGACGGCCTGGTGGATCTTTCCGTTGTTCTCGAACTCGGCCGACAGCACGCGGCCGCTGCGCAGCGCCTGCCCGTCGGCTTCGAAGGTCTCGTACACCACGGCGAAGCGGTCGCCCTTGCGCAGGTTGCGCACGTCGACGTCGCCCGCGAAGATGTCCGCGAGCTGGCTGGCCACTGCGTCGGGGATGCGCGAGTCGTCGGTGGCGGCGAAGAGCGAGGTGCGGATGGTGCCGCTCGCCAGGCGCGTGCCGGGGGTGAGCGAATCGCGCTCGGTGACGCCCGAGAAGCCGGTGGGCGTGCGCTCGATGACGAAGCGCTTGAAGCCGCCGTCGCCGTCGGGAATCCAGCGGGCGCTGAGCTTCTTGAGCTGGTTTTCCTGCGTGGCCTCGGCCGTCACGGTGCGGCCGGCGCGCGAGAAGAGCGCGTTGCGGGCCTCGACGCTGCCGCGCACGAAGGCGGTGGCGGCCGGGTCGGAAATGCCCAGGCGCTTCATGAGCGCATCGGCCGTGTCGCTGGAGCGGGTGACGTCGGTGCGGAAGAGGGTGAAGCTGAAGTTCTCGAGCGATTCGCTCTGGTCGGCGAACGAGACGGGCGCCGTGGCTTCGAGGATCTGGTGGACGGGGAGGTCGGATGCGTCGGGGCCCAGGGAGGCCACCGCGAGGGTGCCGGCGCTCAGCAGCGCGCCCGCGATGATCGCGGTGATCTGCCTGGGGTACGTCCGGAATGTGTAAGCCACGCGGGAAGCGAGAAGCTCCTCGGCGGCAAGGATGCCGTTGATCAAACTATGAATTCCAGCTCAGGTTCTGCAGGTCCGTGCTGCAAGGCCCAGTAACGTTCAGGGCGGCAGGAGACGGTGCGGAAAGAGCGCCGCTTAGAATTCGGCGCTAGAAAAGTCGGGCTGAGTATAGCTTCGGCACCCCAAAAATCAGCTAAAAAAGCCCGTAAAGGCCGATTCTGTTACATCCATGAGCCTCTCGAATAGTGTAGGACGCGCGCTCGAAATCTCCCTCCGGGGCGCCGACGAGCTGCTGCCGCAGGACGAATGGGTGCGCAAGCTCCAGCGCTCCGAAGCCACCGGAACCCCGCTGCGCATCAAGCTGGGCCTGGACCCCACCGCGCCGGACATTCACGTCGGCCATACCGTGGTGCTCAACAAGATGCGCCAGCTGCAGGACCTGGGCCACCGGGTGATCTTCCTGATCGGCGACTTCACCACCACCATCGGCGACCCCTCCGGCCGCAACAGCACCCGCCCGCCGCTCACCCGCGAGCAGATCGAGGCCAACGCCCAGACCTACTACAAGCAGGCCAGCCTGGTGCTGGACCCCGAGAAGACCGAGATCCGCTACAACTCCGAATGGAGCGACCCCCTGGGCGCCCGCGGCATGATCCAGCTGGCCGCCAAGTACACGGTGGCCCGGATGATGGAGCGCGACGATTTCAACAAGCGCTTCAAGGCCGGCCAGTCGATCTCGGTGCACGAATTCCTGTACCCGCTGATGCAGGGCTACGACTCGGTCGCGCTCAAGAGCGACCTGGAGCTGGGCGGCACCGACCAGAAGTTCAACCTGCTCGTCGGCCGCCATCTCCAGCAGGAATACGGCCAGGAACCGCAGTGCATCCTCACTATGCCGCTGCTGGAAGGGCTCGACGGCGTCGAGAAGATGTCCAAGAGCAAGAACAACTACATCGGCATCAGCGAAGACGCCAACACCATGTTCGCCAAGGTGCTGTCGATCTCTGACGACCTGATGTGGCGCTGGTACACCCTGCTGAGCTTCCAGTCGCTGGAGCAGATCGCGGCGCTGAAGGCCGAGGTGGAGGGCGGGCGCAACCCGAAGGACGCCAAGGTCGCGCTGGCCAAGGAAATCACCACCCGCTTCCACAGCGCGGCGGCGGCCGATGCGGCCGAGCAGGACTTCATCAACCGCAGCAAGGGCGGCGTGCCGGACGAGATTCCGGAGGTTTCGCTCTCGGGCGCCCCGCTGGGCATCGCCCAGGTGCTCAAGCAGGCGAACCTCGCGCCCTCGACCTCGGAAGGCAACCGCCTGATCGACGGTGGCGGCGTGCGCATCGATTCCGCCGTGGTCAGCGACAAGGCGCTGAAGCTGCCTGCCGGCAGCTACGTGGTTCAGGTCGGCAAGCGCAAGTTCGCGCGCGTGACCCTGAGCTGATCGCCCTTCGGGGCGACCTGCTCGATCCCTCTATATCTAATTAGCGGACCTCGATGGTGACGCGCCGGTTGCGCGGCTCGTCCACGTCGTCGGCGGTCTGGATGGCGAGGTCTCGTTCGCCGCGGCCCACGGCCTCGATGCGGTTGGCCGGGAACTGGCGCTCCACGAAGAGCTGGGCCACTTCCTGCGCCCGGCGGCGCGACAGCTCGTCGTTCTGGTCGCCGTTGCCCTTGGTGTCGGTGTGGCCGGTGACCACGATGTCGCCGCCGCTGCGCGCCAGCGCCGCCGCCAGCGCCTCGCTCATGATCTGCTGCGACGCCGCCGTCAGCGTGGTGCCGCCGAGTTCGAAGTACACCGTGTAGCGCTGCGGCGGGGGCGGGCGCATGTCGAACAGCGGCTTGTTCTCCGCCTGCACCTTGGCCGGATCGACGTTGTCGACCACCGGTGCGCCCTTGGCGCCGACCGCGGCCGTGGCGCGCTGGTAGGGCGTGGAGAGCACCTCTTCGCCGTCCTTGGCGCGAACCACCACCGCCGAGGGCCTGCCGTCGGCCTGCGGCAGCAGCACCACACGCGTGCCGGGCGTGGAGCAGGCGGCCAGAAGCGCTGCGGCCAGCGTGGCCGCGAGGAGGGAGGGGAAACGGGAGGATTGGAGTTTCGGCATCTGCGTCTTCATCATGGCTGGCCGTCGGCTTGCACGATGAAGTCGGTGCCGCGTATGCCGATGGTGGCGGTCTGCGTCTCGACCCGGACCGCGTCGGGGTTGGTCTTGCCGATGAGGCCGGTGATCATGCGCATCGAGCCGCGCAGCAGCGACAGCAGGATGCCGCCCTCGCGCGTGGTGCCGTCGAAATGGAATTCCTTGAGATCGAGCCGCGAGGAGGGGCCGACCACCAGCGTCGTGTCGTCGCGCAGCACCACGGCGGCGGAGGAGTCGGGGCCGGTCACGATGCGGTCCACGGCGCCCAGCGCGTCACCGGGGCTGGCGGTGCGGGCGGCGCCCGCGCCGTTGAGCAGCTGGACGTTGCCGCGCACCGACTTCACGAAGCCGGCCTGGAGATCGGCCTTGGCAGCGGCAGGCACTGGAGCCGGCACGGCTGCTGCGGGAGCAGGCGCTGGAGCGGGAGCAGGTGCCGGAGCGGGAACAGTCGCGGGGGAGGCCGCGGGTGCGGCCGGCGGCGTCTGGGCCTGCGCCAGCATGGCGGCTCCCGCGATGGCGAGGCCGCCGAGGGCGGTCACGAGGTTTTTCATCATCTGGCTCTCTGCGAATAACAGTTGCGCAACGTTTGCCAAACATTATTAATGCGAAGGCGTTACATATGGACACGAGGCCGATAATTCAGGCTGTTTCTGCGGTCTTTTACCGCTTTTAGCGTTGCTTCCTGCTCCATTCCTGATGGCATTTGCATGATGTTTACCCCTAAGACGCTGCTGCGCGCCTCGATTGCCGTGGCTTTGATCACGATCGCGCTCAAGGGATTGGCCGGCTACATGACGAATTCCATGGGCCTGATCTCGGACGCCATGGAGTCCTTCGTGAACCTCGCGAGCGCCGTCTTCGCGCTGGCCATGGTGACCATCGCCGAGCGGCCGGCCGACGACGGCCACCCCTATGGCCACCACAAGGCCGAATATTTCTCCTCGGGCTTCGAAGGCATCCTGATCGTCGGGGCCGCCGTCGCCATCCTCTGGGTCTCGGTGCAGCGCCTGCTGTCGCCCCAGCCGCTGGAGCAGCTGGGCTGGGGCCTGGCGCTGTCGGTGCTCAGCTCGGGCTTCAACGCGGGGCTGGCCTTCCTGCTGTTCCGCGCGGCGCGCGCCCACCGCTCGATCGCCCTGGAGGCCGACGGCCGCCACCTGATGGCCGACGTCTGGACCTCCGCCGCCGTGCTGGTCGGCATCGTCGGCGTGATGCTCACCGGCTGGCTCTGGCTCGACCCTGTGCTGGCCATCGGCGTCGCGCTGAACATCGCCCGCGAGGGCGTCAAGCTGGTGTGGCGCTCCTCGCAGGGCCTGATGGACAAGGCCCTCGACCCCGAGACCCTCGCCACCGTGCGCGCCACCATCGACGCCTTCGCTACCCGCGTGCCCGAAGGCAGGCGGCTGCGCTTCGACGACATGGTCACGCGCAGCGCCGGCCAGCGCCGCTTTGCCGACCTGCACATGCACGTACCCGGCGACTGGACGCTGCAGCACGCCGCCAGCATGCGCGACGAACTCGAGCAGGCGCTCATGGACGCCGTGCCCGGCCTGCGCGTCACCATCCAGCTGTTGCCCCTGACCATGGAAGCCCGCGCCACCCAAGCCGGCGAACATCATCCCCTATGAAAGCCGTTCTCCAGCGCGTGGCGAATGCCCGCGTAGACATTTCCGGCCGCACCGTCGGCGCCATCGATGCGGGCCTGCTGGTGCTGCTGTGCGCCGAGCGGGGCGACGTCGACGCGCTCGCCGACCGCATGCTCGCCAAGATCCTCAAGCTGCGCATCTTTGCCGACGAGGCCGGCAAGATGAACCGCAGCGTGCAGGACATCGGCGGCGGCCTGCTGGTGGTGAGCCAGTTCACGCTGGCGGCCGATGCGAGCGGCGGCAACCGCCCCAGCTTCACCCAGGCCGCGCCGCCCGACGAAGGGCGGAGGCTCTACGAATACTTCGTGGCGCAGGCCCGCGCCGCGCATCCGGTGGTGGCCACCGGCGAATTCGGCGCCGACATGCAGGTGCACCTGCTCAACGACGGGCCGGTCACCATCCCGCTGCAGATGACGGCGTAGCGCCGCGGCCTGCTGCCTACTTGCCGTAGGGGCTGCGGATGCCCAGCCCCGCGAGGATCTCGATCTCGTACGCCTCCATCTCGTCGGCGTCGGCCTCGCTGGTCTCGTGGTCCCAGCCCTGCGCATGCAGCGCGCCGTGCACCAGCAGGTGGGCGTAGTGGTCGGCCAGCGTCTTGCGGTTCTCCTTCGCCTCGCGCGCGACCACCGGCGCGCACAGCACTAGGTCGGCCATCACCAGCGGGCCCTGCGCATAGTCGAATGTGAGCACGTTGGTCGCGTAGTCCTTGCCGCGGAACTCGCGGTTCAGTCGCTGGCCTTCGTCGGCATCGACGATGCGCACCGTGATCTCGCCATCGATGTCGAGTGCATGGCGTATCCAGCGCGTCACGCTGTGGCGCGGCAGCGCGGCGCGATGGCGCTCCACGCCCTTGAAGCGGCCGAACTGCAGCGAAAGCGAAAGCGCCGGGAGCTTCGATGCCGCCATCTCAGTGGCCTCCCGCGCGCTTGCGCTGGCCGTCGTAGGCATCGACGATCTTCGCCACCAGCGGATGGCGCACCACGTCCGCGCTGGTGAAGTGCGTCATGGCGATGCCGTTCACCCGCTTGAGCACGCGCTCGGCGTCGATCAGGCCGCTTAACTGATTCTTCGGCAGGTCGATCTGGCTCACGTCGCCCGTCACCACCGCGCGCGCGCCGAAGCCGATGCGCGTGAGGAACATCTTCATCTGCTCCGGCGTGGTGTTCTGCGCCTCGTCGAGGATCACGAAGGCGTTGTTCAGCGTACGCCCGCGCATGAAGGCCAGCGGCGCGATCTCCAGCGCGTTGCGCTCGAAGGCCTTCTGCACCTTCTCGAAACCCATCAGGTCGTAGAGCGCGTCGTACAGCGGCCGCAGGTAGGGGTCGACCTTCTGCGTCAGGTCGCCAGGCAGGAAGCCCAGCCGCTCGCCCGCTTCCACCGCCGGACGCGTCAGCACGATGCGCTGCACTGCCGCACGCTCCAGCGCGTCGACCGCGCAGGCCACAGCCAGGTAGGTCTTGCCGGTGCCGGCCGGGCCGATGCCGAAGGTGATGTCGTGCTTGGCGATGTTGTCGAGGTAGATGGCCTGCGTGGGTGTGCGCGGGCGCAGGTCGCCGCGACGGGTGACGAGCATCGCCGCGTCCTCGTCGCCTTCGAGCATGCCGCCGTCGCCGGCCAGCGTGAGCTGCACCACCGCAGCGTCGATAGGCCGCTGGGCGATCTCGTAGAGCGCCTGCAGCACGTCCATGGCCCGCTGCGCGGGGGCCTTGGGGCCGTCGACCTTGAACTGCTCGTGGCGGTGCGCGATCTTCACGCCCAGCGCGTCCTCGATGCGGCGCAGGTGCGCGTCCAGAGGGCCGCACAGGTGGCTGAGGCGCGAATTGTTCAGGGGGGTAAAGGTGTGTCGCAGAATCACGCCGGACATTTCAAGGAAAAAGGGCACCCATGATAGGCAAACTGACCGGCATTCTGGCGGAGCGCAATCCGCCGCAGGTGGTGGTGGACTGCAACGGCGTCGGCTACGAAGTCGACGTGCCGATGAGCACGTTCTACAACCTGCCGAACGTCGGCACCAAGGTGTCGCTGCTCACGCACTTCGTCGTGCGCGAGGACGCGCAGATTCTCTACGGCTTCGGCACGGCGGAAGAGCGCGCCGCCTTCCGCCAGCTCATCAAGATCACCGGTGTGGGCCCGCGCACCGCGCTGGGCCTGCTCTCGGGCATGAGCGTGGGCGAGCTCTCGCAGGCGATCACAACGCAGGAGCTGGGCCGGCTGGTGAAGATCCCCGGCATCGGCAAGAAGACGGCAGAGCGGCTGCTGCTGGAGCTCAAGGGCAAGCTCGGCGCCGACATCGGCCTGCCGGCGCACGCCGCCTCCGACGCGCAGGCCGACATCCTGCAGGCGCTGGTCGCGCTGGGCTACAGCGACAAGGAAGCCGCGCTCGCGCTGAAGGCGCTGCCCAAGGATGTGGCGGTGAGCGAGGGCATCAAGCTGGCGCTGAAGTCGCTGGCCAAGTAAGGCGGGCGCGGCCGGGGCTTCACTCCAGCGTCAGCCCGATGTCCTTCACCAGCACGCTCCAGTCGTGCAGGTCCTTCTGCATCGTCGCGGCGAACTGCTCGGGCGTGTTCTGCGGCAGGTCGGTGAAGTTCAGCTCGCGCAGCCGTTGCACCACGGCCGGGTCCTTCAGCACCTGGTTCACCGCCGCGTTGAGCTTCTTCACGATGGCCGGCGGCGTCTTCGCGGGCGCCAGCACGCCGTACCACGAGTAATTGCCGAAGGGGTAGCCGGCCTCGGTCATCGTCGGCACGTCGGGCAGCATCGGGATGCGCGAGGGGCCGCTGTTGGCCAGCGCCTTCAGGCGCCCGGCGCGCACCAGTTCCACCGTGGACGACATGTCGGCGAAGGCCGCATCCACCTGCCCGCCCATCAGGTCCTGCACGCAGGGGCCGCTGCCCTTGTAGGGCACGTGCGTCATCGACAGGCCGGCCTGCTTCTTGAGGCTCTCCATCGCGAGGTGGCCGCCGGAGCCGCTGCCCCACGAGCAATAGTTGAGCTTGCCGGGGCGGGCCTTGGCATAGGCGACGAATTCCTTGAGCGTCTTCACCGGCAGGTCCGGCCGCACAAGCAGCAGGTTGCCGCCGCGCCCGATCTGCGCCACGGGCGCGAAGTCCTTCAGCGGGTCGTAGGGCAGCTTCCTGTAGAGGCTGGGGTTCACCACCATCGCCGCCGCGTAGGTGAACAGCAGCTTGTAGCCGTCGGGCGTGGCGCGCGCCGCGAGTTCGGTGCCGAGGATGCCGTTGGCGCCCGGGCGGTTGTCGATGATGAAGGGCTGCTTCAGCGACTTGGAGAGCGCGTCCGCGATCAGCCGCGAGATGGTGTCGGTGCCGCCCGCTGCCGCCGTCGGCACGATCAGCGTCACCGGCTTGTCGGGATACGCGTCGGCACTGCCCTGCGCATGGCCGGAGGCTGCGGCCCATGCCGCGAGCGCCCCCACGGCCAGGGTGCGCAGATGGCGTCGGAGGAGTGTTGTGCTTCTCATGTCTTGTCTCCTGGTCTCTCTGCTCTCTATCTATCTACCTGTTTGTCAGTGGATGCCGAAGCGCGCCTGCGTTCCCTGCTCGATCATGTCCGCGCCCACGCGATACAGGTTGCGCGAGACGTAACTCGGCACCTGCCGCGCGCGCTCGCGCAGCCATTCGGCCTTCAGCGAGCGCGCCTCCACGATCTCGGGCGCGTCGCCCTCGGCCGTGGCCAGCAGGTCGATCACGTGCAGCGCGAGCTGCCAGCGGCCTTCCTTCGCGAAGCCGCACGCCCGCACGATCACGCCGCGCTTGTCGGTGATGGCCTCCGCCACGGCCCGGCCGATGGCCTCCGGCGCCTCGGGGTGCAGCGAGGTCGGGTTGCGGTCCCACCAGCCGTTCTCCGAGCGGTAGATGTCGCGCACGATGTAGCCGGGGTCGCCATAGGTGGGCTTCATCCACTCGACGCCGAACAGCTCGTCGGGAAAGCGCATGCGCGCCAGCACGCCGCGCTCGTTGTGCCCCTCGTTCATCAGCCGCACGACCTCGGCGCGCAGCCAGCGCAGCGCGCGCGCGGTGTGCGTGAGCACGTGCCGCACCTGCTCCTCGCCTTCGAGCGTGGCGCCGAACTCGCGCACCGCCTTGCGCGCACCGAGCGCGGCGAGCGCTTCGAGCGTGTCGGCCCAGCGCACCGTGTCGCGCATCGTGCGAAACGGCGTGCCGATGTTGGGAATCGAGTCGATCAGCGCCGCGCCGCCGTACAGCACGCGCTGCGACGGGCTCCACAGCGCGATCGCATCGTCGGTCTCCGAAGGTGCCCAGCGCAGCTCGATGCGGCTGTCGCCCTGTCCGATCTGCAGCCGGTCGTCGAAGATCTCCGTGGGCGGGTGCATGGCGAGCCGGTGGTCGAAGAAGCCGGCGGGCCGGTTGAACTGGATCTCCGCCATGCGGTGCTGCAGCGTCTCGGTCTCGCGGTAGCGCGCGTGGCGCTTCGGCACGTTGCGGTGCGCGATGACGCGCGGCGGCGCATCCCCGCGCTGCGCGGCATGCGCGAGCCACATCGGCACGCCGGAGTTGTAGCCCACGTGCCCGTGGCTGAAGCACAGCGCATGCAGCGGCGCGTTGCTGATCTGGCGCACCGCGTCGATCATGCCCTGCGTCACCGCGCCGCCCGGCCCGGCGTCGATCACCACGAGGCCGGCATCGGTCTCGGCCACGAAGGACTGTCCCTGCCCGCGCAGGATGTGCAGCCCCGGCGCAACCGTCTCGGTGCCCGTGCCGACGATGAGGAAGGGCTTTTCCTGTTCAGTGTTGCCCGTACTGTTGTTGGTGCTCATGCGGCCTCCCCGATACGCACCAGCGCCGGCAGCGCATAGCGGCCGTCCAGCATTTCCTCGCGCGGCACATAGGCGCGCAGGCACAGATAGAAATCGCCGGCGGGCGCCGGCAGCCAGTTCGCCCGCGCGGTCTCGCCCTCGGGGCTCGCATGCTGGATGTGCAGCGTGAGCCCGCCGTCCGCATCGCGGCGCAGCGCCGGCGTGCGGTCGCCGATGGCGTAGCGGTCGATGGGGTTGTCCACCAGCATGTAGTCGCGGCTGTCGTACATCGTGAGCGACCAGAAGGCTTCGACCGGCGGCAGCGCGCCTGGCGCGAAGCGCAGTGTGTAGCGGCCGCTGCCCTCGAGCTTGCGCCCCGTGGCGTCGTGCCAGGCCAGCGGATAGGTCGCCTCGCGGCTCTCGAGCATGCCGATGTACTTGAGCGCGACCAGCGCGCGCGCGAGGTGGTCGTCGCCGAAGCTGCCTTCGACCAGCGGCATCTGCACCCAGCCCGAAGGTGCCGTGGTGCCCGACTGCGCATTGCGCAGGCGCGGCAGCACGGCATCGAGCGCGTCCTGCAGCAGGCCGAGCTGCGTTTCGTCGGGCGTGCCGGCATCGGGGCCCAGCCCGAGCCGTGCGAAGCGGGCGAGCACAGCGGCATCGCGCGCGGGCGGCAGGTTCTCGCGCAGCGCCCGATTCACCTGGGTGGCGAAGTGCTCGGCGCCCAGCGGCGCCTTCGGGTCGCAGGCCGGGTCGAAGTGCTTCGGCATCGATGCCGCCTTGCCGGCCCGCCAGTCGCCGAGCGTGCGCACGACGAAGCCGTCCTGGAGCGCATTGACCGCAGGCACGTCGCCCGGCCCGTCGACCAGGATGCGGCCGATGACCCACAGCCAGCGCGTCGGCGCCTCGATGTGCGAGCCGGGTTGCACGAACGTGGCCGGCACTTCCCCGCGCCAGCCTGGCGGCGTGACGAGGAAGGAGCGCGCGGCCGTGCCCGTGAGCCGCTGGCCGATGTGCGCGAAGGGGTTCGTGTAGAAGTCCAGCAGGCCCAGCACGTAGTAGCGCCCGGCCGTGTCGGGCACGTCGATCACCAGCGGGCCGTCGCCCAGGTCCAGCCATGCGTTGGTGTAGAGCGTGTCGTTGTTCGGCGTCACCACGCGGCTCTTGCCCGCTCCCAGCAGCTGGCGCGCGTGGGTGAACACGTTGCACCAGCGATGGGGCTTGGGCGCTTCGCCGACGCTGTCGGTGCGTTGCGGCGAGGTGGCGGCGCGCATGCGGCTCATCTCGTAGAGCGGAAAGGCGTAGACGACGGCCTTCTCGGCCAGCGTGCGCAGTTCGTCGTCGATGGTTGTCGTCTGCATCGCTCAGGCCTCCCGCGCCTGCAGGGCGGGAATGCGCCAGCTCTGCACGCCTTCGCGCGGGTAGTACATGCGCAGGATCAGGTAGAAGCGGCCGGCCGGCGCGGGCAGCCAGTTGGACGTGTCGGCAGGGCGTGCGTGGCTCAGGCTGAGCTCCAGGCTGCCGTCGGCCGCGCGCTTCAGTCCGGGCGTGCGGTCGCCGATCGCATGTCGTTTGATCTCGTTGGGGTAGAGGAAACGGTCGGCGTCGTAGAGCGTCACCGACCAGAAGGCATCCGCGGGCGGCAGGTCGTCGGCCTCGAAGCGCATCGTGTAGCTGCGCTGGCCGTCCAGCGGCTCCTGCTTTTCGTCGTAGTGCGCGGCGGCGTAGACCGCCTCGCTGGTGGCCAGCGCGCCCAGGCCCAGGTAGGCGGTGCGGGCGCGGCCGAGGAACTCGTTGCCGTAGCGGCCGGTGGAAGGCGTCATCGACCAGGGCTTGGGGCGGCGGTTGCGGCCCGCGGCACCTACCAGCTGCACGCCTTCGGCGAAGCCTTCGATCAGCCCTTCGCGCGCGGGCTCGTCCAGCGCGTCCCATGAGAAGGCTGCGTCCGGCCGCAGCCCGGCCTGGCCGAACCAGGCGACCAGCGCGCGGTCTTCCACGCGGCCCGGCGCCTCGGCGAGCTCCAGGCACATGTTGGTGAAGAAGCGCGGCGCCACCTGCGCGGCCGGCTCGCCGTTCTCGAAGGCGGCGGCCATGGCATCCACCGCCGGGCCGGCCCAGTGTTCGACGGCGGCGGGCCGTCCCTGCAGCACTGTGCCGGGGGCGGTCTCCAGCCTGATCTCGGACTGCAGCGCGCGCGCGGCCGGCCAGTCGCTCTCGTCGCCGACGAGGATGCGGCCGATCAGCCAGACGAGGTCGGTCGGGCAGCGCACCACGCGGTGGCCCTCGAGCGATGCCGGCACCGTGCCGCCGGGGCTGACGAGCACCACCGTCTCGCCCTCGGGGTTGCAGTTGCGTGGCCCCAGGTTCTCGAAGTTCTCGGTGTAGGCGTCGTACAGCGGCAGCACGAAGTAGCGGCCCGGGTGGCGCGACGACGCGGGCACGGTCAGCAGCATCGGCCCCTGCGCCAGGTGCACCCAGGCGATGGTGTAGAGCAGGTCGTTGGCTGGCGTCACCACGTCGCGGTCTTCATCGGTGGAAGGGCGCGGCGCATGGTGCAGCGTGTTCACCGGCGCGCGCACGTCCGAACCGTGCGAGGCACCGGTGCGGCGCTCGCCCCGGGGCGCGGTCTGCATCGCGCAGGTGCGGTAGGTCTCGGTGAGCGGATAGCCGTAGACGAAGGCGGCCAGGCCGATGGAGCGGGCCAGCGCCTTGCGCGCGGCAGTGATGGTGGAATCGGGAGCGGTCATCGGGATGTCTCTTTGCTGGAGTTCATGGATCGGTTCAATCGAGCTTCACGCCCGTGGCCTGCGTGAGCCGCAGCGTCACGGGAAGGAATGCCTTGTAGGCAGCGGTGGCGTCGGCCGGCAGGTTGCCCACCGGCTCGGCGCCGAGTTCCTCGATGCGGCGGCTGACCTCGGGCTGGCGGATCACCGCGCTGACTTCGCGCCCCAGCCGCTCGACCACCGCGTCGGGCGTCTTCGCGGGCGCCATCAGCGAGGTCGGGCCGGTGAGCGCATAGACCTCGTCGGCGTAGCCCTGCTCGGCGAAGGTCGGCACGTCGGGCAGCGCCTTGGCGCGGCGCGGGCCGGCCACCGCGAGCGCGCGCAGCTTGCCGGCCGCGATGTACGGCTGCAGCGTGGTGACCGAGCCGACCGTCATGTTGATGACGCCGCTGATCAGGTCCACCGCCATCGGGCTCTCGCCCTTGTAGGGCACGTGCAGCGTCTGCAGGCCGTAGGTCTTGTCCATGTAGACCTGGATCTGGTGCGGCTGCGTGCCGGGGCCCCACGAGCCCATCGTGTACTTGCCGGGGGCGGCTTTCACGGCGGCGATGAGGCTCTTGAAGTCCTTCGCGGGCACGGAAGGGTGCACGGCCAGCACGGTACGCGTGGTGGCGATGTCCGACACCATGCGCAGGTCGGTGCGCGGGTCGTAGGGCAGCTTGCTGTAGAGCACCATGTTCGCCGTGACAGGGCCCGGCACCGTCAGCAGCAGCGTGTAACCGTCGGGCGCGCTCTTGGCGACGTAGTCGGTGCCGATGATCCCGCCCGCGCCGCTGCGGTTCTCGACCACCACCGGCTGGCCCAGCCGCTTCGACAGCCCCTCCGCCACGATGCGCGCGAGGATGTCGGTGGAGCCGCCCGCCTGGTACTGCACGACGATGCGCAGCGGCTTCGACGGAAAGGCCGCTTCCGCATGTACGCCGCCCGCTGCAAGCGCGATGGCCGTGCCGAGCATGGCAAGTTGTCTCTTCGATGTCATGCGATCTGTCTCCCGTGGTTGTTCATCCGGCGCGTCCGACGACCAGCGCGTCGACCGCCACGCAGCCGCCGTCGGCCCGCGGCCGCGCGATCAGCGGGTTGATCTCGGCGCTGTCGAGCGAATCGCCGGCGCGCAGCGCGAAGCCGGCCAGCGCGCACAGCGCATCGGCGATCGAATCGAGGTCGACCGGCGCGCGGCCGCGCGCGCCATCGAGGATCGCGAAGGCGCGCAGCTCGCGCACCATGGTCAGCGCGTCGTCGCGCGTGATCGGCAGCGCGCGCAGCGACACGTCGCGCAGCGTCTCGACGTGGATGCCGCCCAGGCCGAACATCAGCACCGGCCCGAACACCGGGTCGCGGTGCACCCCCGCGATGCATTCGACGCCGCCGGTCAGCATGCGCGCCACCAGCGCGCCGTCGAGCCGCGCATCGGGCCGTGCCGAAAGGGCATGGTCGCGCGTGCGCTCGAAGGCCGCGCGCGCCTGCGCCGCGCCGCGCAGGCCGAGCGCCACGCCGCCGACGTCCGACTTGTGCGGGATGTCCGCGCTGACGATCTTCACCACCACCGCGTCGCCGATGGCTTCGGCGGCGGCCGCCGCCTCGTCGGCGCTGCGCACCACGCGGTGCGGCACCACGGGCACGCCGGCCTCGGCCAGCAGCGCGAGTGCGTCGGGTTCGGACATGGTGCTGGCCGGGAGCTTCAGCGGCTCGCCATCCGGCACCGAGGCCGCTGCGGGCGCCGCGCCGGTCTTCAGCCCCGCGAGCGCGGCGATGGTGCGGATGCCGTCCGAGGGGTCGGCGAACACCAGGCAGCGCATCGCCTCCAGCTCCGCGCGGCGCTCGGGTGCCAGCAGCGTGCTGATGGCCAGCAGCGTGTCGGGATAGGCGGCGCGCAGCGAGCCCACCAGCTCGCGCAGCACCGGCCAGAAGGCGTCCGACGCGCCCGCGGCCGCGAGGAAGCCCATCCACGACGCGAAGCCGCGGTCGTCGAGCATCACGCGCGCGCTGCGCTCCAGCAGGCTCATGTCGTTGGTGACCTGCCCTGTGATGTCGACCGGATTGCGCGGCGCCGCGAAGGGCACCCAGCTGCGCAGCGTGTCCTGTGCCGCATCGCTCAGCGGCTGCACGTCCAGGCCCTGTGCCGAGGCCTCGTCGGCCATCAGCGCGCCCACGCCGCCCGAGAGCGTGAAGAGGCCGATCGAGCGGTCGCGCGGACGGCCGGCCACGGCCGCGCTGTGGGCGAGGTCGAAGAACTCGGTGAGGTTGCGCGCGCGCAGCACGCCGTACTGGCGGAACACCGCGTCGTACACCGCGTCGTCGCCCGCCAGCGCGGCCGTGTGCGAGGCGGCCGCCTGCGCGCCCAGCGCCGTACTGCCGACCTTCACCATCACCACCGGCTTGCCGTTGGCCTGCGCCAGGGCCAGCGCGGCGCGCAGCCGGGGGCCGTCGCGGCAGCCTTCCATGTAGCCCATGATCACGTCGGTGGCCGGGTCCTGCGCGAGCCAGGCGAGGCAGTCGGCGAACTGCACGTCGGCCTCGTTGCCGGTGGTGGCCCACAGCGACAGGCCCACGCCGCGCGCCCGCGCCATCGAGTACGCATACGCGCCGAACGCGCCCGACTGGCTCACCAGCCCGATGCGCCCTGCCGCCACGCGGCCCACGCCGGGCGCCGGCGAGAAGGTCGCGTAGACATTGCGCGCGATGTTCATGAAGCCCAGGCAGTTGGGCCCGATGAGCCGCACCCCGGCCGCGCGCGCCTTGTCGCCCAGCCGCGCCTGCGCGGCCGCGCCCTCGGCGCCGGTCTCGGCGAAGCCCGACGAGAACAGCACCACGCCCTTCACCTTCGCGGCGATTGCGTCGTCGAGCGCGCCGTCGACCAGCGCGGCGGGCACGGCGAGGATGGCCAGGTCCACCGGCTTGCCAATGGACTGCAGGTCGGGCCAGGCCTGCAGTTCCTGGATGCGCCCGGCGTTGGGGTTGACCGGATAGAGCGCGCCGTCGAAGCCGAAGCGGCGCTGGTAGTCGATGGGGATGCCGCCGATCTTCTGCGGGCTGGACGAGGCGCCGACCACCGCGATGGAGCTTGGCGCGAACAGGGCCGAGAGCGATTCGGCCTGGGACGAGAAGAAATCCATGGATAGAGGAAAGAGGAGCGGTTTCAGAAGTTGTGGCGGATGCCGGCGGCGAGCACGCGCACGCCGGCGCCGCTGTCGGGCGCGACGGCGATGGTCGCGAGCGAGGCCGAGGCACCGTGCCGGTTGAGCAGGCGCAGCCAGCGCGCATAGAGCACGGTGCGCTTGCTCAGGTAGTAGTCGTAGCCCAGCGTCCACGCGAGCTGCGAGCGGCCGGTGTCGTCCACCTTGCGCTGCATGGCCTCGAACATCAGGTTCGAGGCGGGCGTCACGTTGTAGGTGACGCCCAGGCTCGCGAGCTTCGCCGTGGGCACGCGCGGCAGGTTCGAGCTGTTGCGCACGTAGTTGGCATAGAACTGCAGCCCGGCGTCCGGCAGCTCGTAGGCGCCGCTCAGTGCTTGGTAGGTGGTGGTGGCCGGTTCGGCCACGGGCGCGGCGGCCGAGCCGGAGCGCGCGCGCTGGAACGCATAGGCGATGTAGTAGGGCTTGCGCGACCAGCCGAGGCTGCCGCCGTAGAAGTTGCCGCTCTGGTGGCTGGGCGCGCTCGATTCCCCGGGTGCGTAGGCGATGTCGGCGAAGAAGTCGCTGCTGGCCGGCGTGCGGTAGCGCACCATGTTGCTCGCGCGGGCCGCGAAGGGCGTGAGGCCCGGCTGCGCGTCGGTGGCGGCCACCAGGTTGATCGGCGAGAACACCGAGTTCACGCCGTACGGGTCGGCCTTGAACAGCGTGTAGAACATCGGCGTGTACATGCGGCCCGCGTCGATCTGCCCCCACGGCCCCGACAGGCCGACGAAGGACTGCCGGCTGAACGACATGGCCGGCCCGGGCAGCGTGCCGTTGCCGGTGTCGGGCGCGAAGCCGCTTTCGAGCGTGAAGTGCGCGCTGAGCCCGCCGCCGAGGTCTTCGGTGCCGCGAAAGCCCAGGCGCGACGCGGTCTGGCCGCCATCTTCGAGCCGCTTCGACGAGGTGATGCCCGACTTGGCGAAGGCCATGTAGAGGTCGACCGTGCCGTAGATGGTCACGCTGCTCTGGGCCAGGGTGAGCGAGGAGTAGGCCGCCAGCGCGAGGCCGGCGGCGGCTGTCTTCTTCATGTGCTGCTTGTCTCCGGTAGGGCTTGCCGCATGCGGATGCATGGCGGTGCCGCTTGTGTGCTTGTGGATGTCCGGTGCTTACGATAGAAATGACGCCCTCCCGAATCTGTCAACGCTTTGACAGATTCATGAACATCACGGCAGGGAGAACCCGCTGACCCGATCGCCCCGCTCCACCCCCAGGAACGCCGAAGAGAGCGCCGCGCTTATCGAGCGCGCACTGCGCTGGAACGAGCTGTTCTCGCGCTGGCCCGACGCGCGCCGCACCGAGCTCATGAAGTCCGCGCGCATGGAGCGCTACAGCCGGCGCACGCAGGTGCTCGCGCACGACCGCCACCGGCGCGAACTGCTGGTGGTGGTGTCCGGCTGCCTCGAGATCAGCAGCATGAGCGCCAACGGCCGCAAGTACGTCAACGCACTGCTGGGCCCGGGGCAGGTGGCGCCGCTGGTGCGGCTGCTGGAAGACGTTCCGCTGGCCTACGACTACCACGCGCACGAGGATTCGGTGATCGTCCACCTGCCCAGCGACGCGGTGATCGCGGTGCTCGACGCCGAGCCGGTGCTGTGGCGCGACGTGGCCAAGCTGGGTCTGCAGCGCCAGCGGCTGAGCATCGTGCTGCTGCAGAACCAGATGCTCAACTCGATCCACGGGCGTGTGGCGGCCACGCTGATGAGCCTGGTCCACTTCTACGGCGGGCAGGGTCCTGGAACCGCGGAGGACGCCGAGGGCCCGCTGGTACGGCTGTCGCAGAACGATCTGGCGGCCATGCTCGGCCTCTCGCGCCAGACCATCAACAAGGAACTGGGGCGCCTGGTTGAAGAGGGCGCCATCGACATGCGCTACAAGCGCATCCGCATCGTCGATGCGGACCGGCTGGCGCGCATCGCCGCCGGCACCTGAGGAGGAGCCGGATGAGGCTCAGGGGTGGATCTTCTCGCCCTTGGCGAGCATCTCCACGAACTGCGCGATGCGCCGCGCGCGGGTCTCGGGCTTCTTCGCGCCCTGGGTGCGGAACAGCACCGCGAAGCGGTTGCGCGAATCGAGCGTGGCGAAGAACTTCGCGGCCTTCTTGTTGGCGTCGAGCGCGGCCTGCAGGTCGGGCGGCACCGTCGCGGCGCTGACGCCCTCGTAAGCCGCCTCCCAGCGGCCGTCGGCCTTGGCGCGTTCGATCTCGCCATGGCCGGCCGGCTGCATGCGGCCTTCCTCGATGAGCTTGAGCACCTTGGCGCGGTTGATCTGCGACCAGATGCTGCGCTTGGTGCGTGGCGTGAAGCGTTGCTGGAAGTACTGCGCGTCGTCGCTCCTGCGCTGGCCGTCGATCCAGCCCCAGCACAGCGCTTCTTCGAGCGCGGCGGCGTAGTCGACGGAGGCGATGCCGCTGTCCTTCTTCGCGATGCGCAGCCATATTCCGGCGGCGCTGGCGTGGTGGCGCCTGAGCCAGCGCGCCCACGCGGCTGCGTTGGCGCACTCCAGGGGCGCCTCGTGCACGACGCGCTCTTCTTGCTCTTGCGCCTTGCTCATGGCACCCACCAGTAGCGCAGCGCGTGGAAGTAGATGGGCGCCGCGAAGATCACCGAGTCGAGCCGGTCGAGCATGCCGCCATGGCCCTCGATCATCGAGCCCCAGTCCTTCACGCCGCGGTCGCGCTTGATGGCCGACATCACGAGGCCGCCGAAGAACCCCATGAGGCAGATGGTGAGCGCCATCAGCGCCGCCTGCCATGGGTTGAAGGGCGTGGCCCAGTACAGCGCCGCGCCCAGCGCGGTGGCGCTGGCCACGCCGCCGACCAGGCCTTCCCATGTCTTGGAGGGCGAGAGCTCGGGCGCCACCTTGCGCTTGCCGAAGAGCTTGCCCCACACGTACTGCAGCACGTCGCTGCCCTGAACCACGATCACGAGGAAGGCGATCAGCAGCAGGTTGCGGCCCTCGAAGCCCGGAATCTGCAGCGTGAGCAGCGCGGGCACGTGGCTGATGCAGAACACGCACACCATTAGCCCCCACTGGATCTTCGAGGTGCGCTCCAGGAAGCGCCGCGTGTCGCCGCCCACCGCCGCCAGAATGGGCAGCAGCAGGAAGGCGTAGACCGGGATGTAGATGGCGTAGAGCCCGTACCAGTCGATCCAGATCAGGAAGTACTGCCCCGGCAGCGCGAGGTAGAAGGCCAGCGCGATCGGCGCATGGTCGCCGCGGCGCGTGTAGGCCAGGCTGATGAACTCGCGCAGCGCGTAGAACGAGATCAGGTAGAACAGGATGATCACGCCGCCCTTGCCGAAGGCGAAGGCGATGCCGATCACCGCCACCATCACCCACCACGCGTTGACGCGCGAGTTGAGGTTGTCGATCACCGAGTGCGGCTGGCCGTGCGCCACCTTCCACTTGAGCAGCGCGCCGATGGCCGAGGCCAGCACCAGCACGCCGGCCACGCCGCCGAAGAGCTTGAGCGTGGTCCACGCGAAGGGAGAGAGCTCGATCATGCGGCGGTCCCCGTGTTGTTGTTTCCGGCTTGTCCGTTCTCCTCGATGCGGTCGTACTCGGGCCGCAGGTCGAGCATGGCGGCGCGAGCGCGGGCAATGAAGCTGGTCTTGTCCTCGCCCTCTGCCAGCGAGATCGGCGCGCCGTAGCGCACCGTGCACGCCAGCGGAATCGGCACCAGCGTGCCCTTGGGCAGCACGCGCTTGAGGTTCTCGATCCACACCGGCACCAGCCGCACGTTGGGGCAGGCGCGCGCCAGGTGGAAGAGGCCGCTCTTCAGGGGCAGCAGGATCTCGTCGCCGGTGTTGCGCGTGCCCTCGGGGAACATGATGAGCGAGTCGCCGGCGTCCAGTGCCTGCTTCATCTGCTCCACCGGGTTCTCGCCCTGGCCCGAGCCGTCGCGGCGGATCATCAGCGCGTTGAACACGTCGATGCCGATGAACTGCCGCAGCTTCGAGGCCATCCAGTAGTCCTGCCCCGCCACGGGCCGCGTCAGCGCGCGCAGGTCGGGCGGCAGGGTGGCCCACAGCAGCACGAAGTCGCCGTGACTGGTGTGGTTGGCGAAGTACAGCGTCTGCTCGGCCTTGGGCGTGGTGCCCGACCAGATGGCGCGCACGCCGGTCAGCAGCCCGGCCGCGCCGATGATGAGCTTGCCCGCCACGATGGCGAGCCCGCGCCGCAGCACGGTGCTTTCGGGCTTGTCTGTGCTATCGCTCAAAGCGTCGCCTCCGGCGTGAATGCCTGGTTCGGTGCGCACCGCGGAACTGGCTTTGCCGGGCCGCCGGTGCGGCCCCCGGCGAGGGGGGAGGAGGCCACACACAGTGGGCAAGCCTGGGGGAGAGTCATGACAAGTCCTGTGTCATCAAGGCTAGTAGGAACAAGGCGCTCTGGCAGGCCACCACGATGGCGTGGCGCTGCATGAGCTGGCGGGTGCCCTGCACGCGGTCGTCGAGCGGGCGGGGCGCATGCTGCGAAGGCGGTGGCTCGCGCAGCCCGAGGGTCGAGAGCGCGCGGTCGAGCGCCTCGAGCGAGGCGACGGTGTTGCGCGCCAGGCCGTCGAACAGCGCCTCGTCGAAGCGCAGGCGGAACGCGAAGTAGCGCTCCAGCGCGCCGAGGATGACGACCGCGCCGAAGCCCATGGTGGCGGTGGTGGAGAGCGAACGCAGCGTCAGCGCGAGCACCAGCGCCGAGATGCAGGTGAGCGCGAAGCCCCAGAGGGCCAGCAGCGCCATGGCGCGCAGCAGCGCCGCGAGCGCGGCGCAGGTGGTTCTGTCGTTGTCATCGGTCATGGGGCGGCACCTCCGGCAAGGGCTTGAACGGCTCCAGGGAGACCCGCCACGCATCCCGCAGCACGATCTGCGGCCGTGCCCGGCGCACCGTGTCCTCGGCCTGGGCGACGCCACCGGCCGCGCCGTAGCGGCCCAGCCAGGCGATCACCGCCGCCGCGCTGCGCGAGAAGCCGAGCGCGCAGCAGACCCACACTGTGGCACCGTCCGCGTTCCTGCGCTGGCCTTCGATGACGGCCGCCGCGCGCTGCAGGCGCACGGTGGGCGGCACCGTCAGGTCGAGGATGGGTACGCAGCGCGCGTGCGGCACGCCGGCGGGCAGTTGCAACTCGGCGCACAGGCTCACCAGCCGGGGCCGGCCGGCCGCCAGCCATTCGGCGCGCGTGGGCCGGCGGCCCAGCCGCAGGCCCGGCACGATCTCGACCGAGGCCGGCAGGCTGCGCGTCCAGAGCCAGGCGTTGATGGCGGCGCCGAGCCGGTAGGGCGCGAGCATCCACCGCGCCACCCAGGCCATGCGGCCATGGCCGTCCATCTGGAAGCCGCGCGCGCCGAAGCCCGCGTAGTTCAGCGCCACCAGCGCCAGCGAGGCGGCCGGCCAGGCGAGCCACAGCGCGATGCCGCCGCCGTAAAGCGCCGCCGCCAGGAACAGCGCCGCGCCCACCGCGTAGAAACCGGCCAGCTTCCAGCGCTGCGGATCGCGGGTGGTGCGCCAGGCGCGCGGCATGGCCACCACGCGCTCCAGCGGCCACAGCCACACGCAGAAGATGCCGAGCAGCGCACCGGTCGGAATGTCGATGAAGTGGTGCTGCCAGGTCGTGAGCACTGACGCGCAGATGGCGAAGGCCCACACATGCAGCACCAGCCGCGCCCACAGCGGCTTCAGGAACTGGCGATACCAGTCCCACAGGATCACCGCCAGCGCGATGTGCAGCGAGGGCGCCTGGTTGAAGGGCTGGTCGAAACCGCGCAGCGCGTTGAACAGGAAGGCCGGCGCCCCGTCGACCGGCGGCTGCCCGAAGCTGAAGTGCAGCGGCCACAGCACGAAGCAGGTGCAGGCGACGATGGTGGCCGTCAGCAGCCGCAGCGCATGACGGTCGAGCGTATGCTTGCTGCGCGCGAGGAAGAGCGACAGCGCGTAGAAGGCGTTGATCGTCCAGTACGGGAAGATGGTCCACGGCCAGAACGGCACGTGCCGCTCCCATTCGAAGGCCATCGACGGTACGTTGGCGCGCGTGGTGGCCCACCAGTTGGCGAAGCCGTAGGTCGCGTAGAACAGCGGCCCCAGCAGCACCAGCCAGGCGGCTGCGCGCTTCCAGGGCCGTCGTGCCGGCGGGGCGGTCGTCATTGCGTGACGCGCACCGCCAGCGACACCGTGAAGATGCCCCACTCGTCGACCCGCTGGTCGATCTTGCGGAAGCCCGCTTCTTCCACCAACTGGTCCATTTCGTGCTGCGTGCGGCGGCGCATCACCCAGGCCTCGCCCTGGCGGTGGCTGGTGAGGGCGCGCGCGATCATCTCGAGCTGCGGGTGCCAGGGCTGGCCGGTGTAGACCAGGTAGCCGCGGTCTTCCACCGCGTCGCCCACGCCCGCGAGCGAGCGGCGCACCATCTCGTTGTCGGGGAAGAGCTCGTACAGGCCCGACACCACGGCCAGCGTGGGCCTCGGCGTCACGCTGGCCAGGCTCATGCGGTCGAAGGCGTCGGCCTGCACGAACTGGGCGATGTCCTCCAGGCCCTTCTCGGCGATGAGCGCGCGGCCGTCGCGCACGTTGATGTCGCTGTAGTCGCGCAGCAGGATCGAACTGGCCTTCACCGGGCTGGCCTGCACCGCGTCGAGCACGTAGCGGCCGTGGCCGGCGGCGATGTCCATCAGGCGCACCTCGCGGTGCATCTCGGCCAGCCGCTCCATCGCGATGCGCAGCAGCTCCTCGACGTGGATCTTGCGCTGGCGGATGCCGCGCCAGCCGATCGATTCCAGGTAGGTCTTGTCGATGGAGCGGCCGATGAACGAGCTGCCCTGCGGATGGTTGCGGTAGACGTAGTCGAGCGTGCTGCCGGAGTCGAAGCCGGTTTCGTGGCCCAGCCTGATGCCCTCGGACATCGTGCCGCCCAGCTTCAACCCGGCGCGCGTCATGGCCCAGTAGGCGCCGCGCGGCGACAGGGGCGACAGCGGCTCGGCCAGCGCGCGCGACTCCTCGGCCGTCTCGCCGCTGAGGTGCGCCTCGCGGCGGTCCACCGGCACGGCCGGCTCGTCGAAGCGCTGCAGGATGAATTCGCGGATCTGCGCCACGGCCGGCGCGCGGTCCTTCTCGCCCAGCGTGTCGTGGAAGAAGCCCGGCAGCTCGGTCTTGGTTTTCACGGCGCTGCCCAGCCGCTCGAAGAACTGGTGCTGCGGCTTGTGATGCACCACCCAGTCGGCGCCCGAGATGAGCAGCTGCACCGGCAGCGTGATCGCGTTGGCGTCGGCCACCACGCGTTCGGCCGCCTCGTACAGGCCCAGCAGGATGTTGACGGCGATCGGCCGGCTGATGAGCGGGTCGCTTTCGTAGCTGGCGATGCGCTCCGGGTCGTGCGTGAGGAACTTCGCCTTCACGTAGCTGTTGACGAAGAACAGGCCGCGCAGCTTGTGCATAAGCGCCAGGCCGGGCCGCGCGAAGGGCACGTAGAGCTTGACCTTGAAGGCCGGCGAGGCGAGCGCGAGGCCGCGCACCTTGGGCGCGTAGTCGTGCGCCCAGGTGGCGATCAGCACCGCGCCCACGCTCTGCGCGACCACGTGGATGTCCTGCTCGGGCACGCCGTGCACCGCGCCGATGTGCTGCACGAAGGTCTGCACGTCGCGCACCGAAGTGCCGAAGCTGGGGCTGTAGCCGCGCTGGCCGGGCGAGCGGCCGTGGCCGCGGGCGTCCCAGGCGTAGAAGTCGAAGTCTGGCAGGTCGAGCTCGTCGACCAGGTGCGCCATGCGCGCGCCGTGCTCGTGGCCGCGGTGGAAAAGCAGCACGGCGCCGCGCCGCGCGGCCCCCGTGGCGGGCCAGCGGCGATAGAAGAGCGATTCGCCGTCGTGCGTCTGGAAGTGGAGTTCCTCGGCGATGCGTGGAGTGGTGTTCGTCATTGAGTCCCTGTCTGATTCTTGTCGTCTGCCTCCGCCAGCGCCCGGCGGATGCGGTTGGTGATGGTCCAGGCCACGAGCGCGGCCACGAGCGGCATCAGCCAGGCCGTCCAGCCCGGCAGCGGCCCGCCCAGCGCCACGTACAGGCCGAGCGCGCCGAACACGAAGGCCCGGTCGCTCTTGCCCAGCGGGCCGTCGTAGCGGCGCGAGGCGCCCACGGTGGGGCCCAGCGCGCCGGCGAATTCGCTCAGCCCGGCCAGCACGATGACGGTGCCGACCCAGAAGCCGCCGAAGGGCTGGACCAGCGCGAAAGGCAGGTACAGCGCCGCGTCGGAGACCACGTCGGTCAGTTCGTTGAGGAAGGCGCCCAGCTTGCTCTGCTGGTTGTGCTCGCGCGCCAGCATGCCGTCGATGGCGTTGAAGGCCATGCGCAGGAACATCCACAGCGGGATGAGCCCGAAGGCCGCCAGCGAGGGCGCCGCGAAGAAGAGCCAGAGTCCGAGCGCCACCGATACCGCGCATGCCGCCAGCGTGACCTGGTTGGCGGTGACGCCCATCGCATGCAGCCGGATCACCAGAGGCCGCAGCAGGGCCTGGAAACGCGGCTTCAGTTCGTAGATCGACACGTGCTGGCTTCCCCTCGTTCGTTATATGGCCGAAGCATTCTGCCAGCGAAGAACAGGCCCCCACGCTCGGCACTGCGTGTCCTCGCTGCCCCCCGAGGGGGCGCTCGCTTGCTTGGGGCGGCCCGGCGCGGCGCTCGGGACTAAACTTGTAGTCGCACACCCCCAGCAAATGACCATCCAGACAGACGATTTCGCGCCCGCTCCCCAACGCGTGGTGTCCGCAGCCCCCGCTTCGCCCAACGAGGAGGCGATCGAACGGGCCCTGCGCCCCAAGCTGCTCGACGAATACGTCGGCCAGGCCAAGGTCCGCGAGCAGCTCGAGATCTTCATCGGCGCCGCGCGCAAGCGGCAGGAAGCCCTCGACCACGTGCTGCTTTTCGGCCCGCCGGGCCTGGGCAAGACCACGCTGTCGCACATCATCGCCGCCGAACTGGGCGTGAACCTGCGCCAGACCTCCGGCCCCGTGCTCGAGAAGCCCAAGGACCTGGCGGCGCTGCTGACCAACCTGGAGCCGAACGACGTGCTCTTCATCGACGAGATCCACCGGCTGAGCCCGGTCGTCGAGGAAATCCTGTACCCCGCGCTGGAGGACTACCAGATCGACATCATGATCGGCGAGGGCCCCGCGGCGCGCAGCATCAAGCTCGACCTGCAGCCCTTCACGCTGGTGGGCGCGACCACCCGCGCCGGCATGCTGACCAACCCGCTGCGCGACCGTTTCGGCATCGTCGCGCGGCTGGAGTTCTACACGCCCGAGGAGCTGGCGCTGATCGTGCACCGCAGCGCCGGCCTGCTCAAGGTTGAGGCCGACCCGGCCGGCGGCTTCGAGATCGCCCGCCGCTCGCGCGGCACGCCCCGCATCGCCAACCGCCTGCTGCGCCGCGTGCGCGACTACGCCGAGGTCAAGGGCACCGGCCGCATCACCGAAGACATCGCCCACCGTGCGCTGGCCATGCTCGACGTCGATCCGCAGGGCTTCGACCTGATGGACCGCAAGCTGCTGGAGGCCGTCATCCACCGCTTCGACGGCGGCCCGGTGGGGCTCGACAACGTGGCCGCCAGCATCGGCGAGGAGCGCGACACCATCGAGGACGTGATCGAGCCCTACCTCATCCAGCAGGGCTACCTGCAGCGCACCCCGCGCGGGCGCATCGCCACGCTGGCCGCCTACCGCCACCTGGGCGTGGCGCCGCCTTCGGGCCGCGCCGACGGTCCCGATCTCTTTGGAGCCTGAATTCCATGCACACCCATGACCTGAGCGCCTGGCAGCACGACCACCATTTCGGCGCGGACACCTCTTCCGCCGAGCGCAGCACGCGCCTGGTGATGTGGATCACCTTCGCGATGATGGTCGTCGAGATCGGCGCCGGCTGGTGGTTCAACTCGATGGCGCTCCTGGCCGACGGCTGGCACATGAGCTCGCACGCGCTGGCCATCGGGCTGAGCGCCTTCGCCTACGCCGCCGCGCGCCGCTACGCGCGCGACCCGCGCTTCGCCTTCGGCACCTGGAAGATCGAGGTGCTCGGCGGCTTCGCGAGCGCGCTGGCGCTGCTGGGTGTGGCGGCGCTGATGGTGGTGGGCTCGCTGGAGCGGTTGTGGTCGCCCTCGGCCATCCATTACCCCGAAGCGATCGCGGTGGCGGTGCTGGGGCTGGTGGTCAATCTGGTCTGCGCGCGGCTGCTGGGCGGGGCGCATCACCATCACGGGCACGACCACGGCCATGCGCACGATCACCATGGGCACGGCCATCACGACCACCATGGCCACGACCTGAACCTGCGCTCGGCCTACCTGCACGTCGTGGCCGACGCCGCCACCTCGGTGCTCGCCATCGCGGCGCTGCTGGGCGGCTGGTTCTACGGCTGGGCCTGGCTCGACCCGGCCATGGGCATCGTCGGCGCGGTGCTGGTGGCGGTCTGGGCCAAGGGGCTGCTGAAGGAAACCGGCAAGGTGCTGCTCGACCGCGAGATGGACCACCCCGTCACGCAGGAGATCAGGGAAGGCGTCGAGACCCTGCTGGCCGACTCCGAAACCCGCGTGGCCGACCTGCACGTTTGGCGCGTGGGCCGCGACGCGTATGCCTGCGCGCTCACGGTGGTGACCCACTCGCCGACGCTCACCGCCGACGAGGTGCGGGCCTGCTTCTCGATGCACGAGGAGATCCGCCACTCGACGGTGGAAATCCAGCGCTGCGCGGATTAGGTCCAGCGGGGAGCGAGCGAGCCGAAGTCAGGCCTTGGGCCGGGCGTGCCGCACGATCAGCACCTGCGCCGCGTAGTACGTCGCCAGCACCCACAGCTGCGCCAGCGGCAATGGCGCCACGAACTTGTTGGTTGCCAGCAGCGAGTCGCTCAGCATGAAGAAGCACGCGCCCACCGCCACCCATGGGGCCGATGGGTCGGCCCGGTGCAGCACCGCGGCGCGCCCGATGGCCTGCGCCGCCATGCAGGCGATCACCACTACGTAGGCGCCGACCGGGATCCGCAGCGCCGCAGGCAGCCCGCCGTGCCAGAGAAAGGCGTACATCCCCGCGCCGACCAACAGCGCGGCCGCCAGCGCCCCCGGCCGCGGGAACAGGCCCACGCCGATGCGAAACAGCGCGATGTAGGCGAGGTGGGCCAGCAGGAAGCACACGAGGCCCGGCACGAACATCCCGCCCGGCCCCATCAGCAGCACGTCGCCTGCCAGCGAGGCGACCAGGCCCGCCAGCAGCAGGCCATCGAAGCCGGTGATCGGGCCGGCCGAAAGCGCCCGCCGGGCCGCGAGGAAGATCGCGATCGACAGCGCCAGCGGCTTGAACAGGTAGTGCAGCCAGCCGATTCCCAGTGCCGCGCTGGCCGTGGCGAGCGCGCAGGCCTCGATCAGCAGCACCTCCGTGACAGTCAGCCGCCCCTGCAGAACGCCGCCGATCGCCCACAGCATGGCCGTCAGCGCGGCCAGCCACACGGCCGAATGCGGCAGCGGCAGGAGGTCGGAGAACCACAGGAACACCACCGCGAACCCGACCAGCAGCAGGAACTGGATGCCCGCGAACCACTGCACGCCGGGGCTCACCACCGGTTCGTAGCGCCTCACCTTCGCGATGTCGAAGGGCGGCTTCGGAAAGCGCGCCGCCACGTCGGCCGGCCGCCAGCCCGGCGGCCTGATCCATACGCGCAGCTTGTCGGCCCAGCTGCGCGCGTGCCATGAATCCTTCGCGAGCGCCCAGTAGACCTCGGCGTTGGCCCACAGCGGGTCCCAGCTACCCAGCCCGCCGCGCGTGCCGTAGACGCAGCGCTCGTCTTCCTCGCGGAAGGTGCCGAACATGCGGTCCCACACGATCAGCACGCCGCCGTAGTTGCGGTCGAGGTAGCGGTCGTTCACCGCATGGTGCACGCGATGGTTGGAGGGCGAGCAGAACCAGCGGTCGAACCAGCCCAGCCTGCCCACCTGCTCGGTGTGCACCCAGAACTGGTAGAGCAGGTCGACGAGCGACACCACGACGAACACCAGCGGCGGCACGCCCGCCACCGCCATCGGCAGGTAGAAGATCCAGCCCAGCAGCGCGCCGCTGGAGGTCTGGCGCAGCGCGGTCGAGAGGTTGTAGTGCTGGCTCTGGTGGTGCACCACGTGCGCGGCCCACAGCACGGCCGACTCGTGGCCCATGCGGTGCAGCCAGTAGTAGCAGAAGTCGTAGAACACGAGCGCCAGCAGCCAGCCGTACCAGGCGGTCCAGAACTCCTTCGCTGCTTCCTGCGGAAAGAGCGCGATCGACGAGTACACGGCCGTGTAGATGCCGATGCGCAGAAGGCCGGTGAGCACCGCGCTGATCTGGCTCAGCATGCCCAGCCCGACGCTGTTGACGGCGTCGGCGAGGCGGTAGGTGTCCTGTCCCGTGCCACGGCGGGCGCGCGCGCGGCCGACCGCGAATTCGATCCCCATCAGCAGGAAGAAGACAGGGGTCGCTAGAACGATGATCTGGCCAGGTCGCATCGCGCGATTGTGCGTTGCTGCACTGCGACAAGTCATCGGGATGTCACGGGGACGCCATCGTATGGTCACCCGGCGGTGGGAGCCTACCCGGCCATGCAACGCGACGACGCTTTCCTTCGCGCATGGCGCGACACCGCGACCCGGGCCCTCGACCCCGAGGACGATGATCGCGGGCGTCCGCCACTGCAATTCCGCACCCTCTGGATCTCCGACCTGCACCTGGGCACGCCCGGCTGCCAGGCCAGGGCGCTGCTCGATTTCCTCAAGCACACCGAGTGCGAGACCCTGTTCCTGGTCGGCGACATCATCGACGGCTGGCAGCTCAAGCGGCACTGGTACTGGCCGCAGGCGCACAACGACGTGATCCAGAAGCTGCTGCGCAAGGCGCGCAAGGGTACGCGCGTGATCTTCATCCCGGGCAACCACGACGAGTTCGCCCGCAAGTACCTGCACCACAACTTCGGCGGCATCGACGTGGCCGACGAGTGGATCCACGAGACGGCCGACGGCCGCAAGCTCTGGATCATCCACGGCGACCTGTTCGACGGCGTGATCCAGTGCGCCAAGTGGCTGGCCTACGTGGGCGACTCGCTCTACGAGTTCACGCTCAAGCTCAACCGCCACCTCAACTCGCTGCGCGCGCGCATGGGGCTGCCGTACTGGTCGCTGTCCAAGTACCTCAAGGGCAAGGTCAAGCGGGCCGTGAGCTACGTGGGCGACTTCGAAGTGGCCGTGGCGCGCGAGGCCAGCAAGCGCGGCGCGCAGGGCGTGGTCTGCGGCCACATCCACCATGCCGAGATGCGCGACATCGACGGCATCCTCTACTGCAACGACGGCGACTGGGTCGAAAGCCTCACGGCGCTGGCCGAGCATGCCGACGGCACGCTGGAAATCATCGACTGGGCCAGGCACATGCCCGTGCCTGCTAAGGCGGTGCCGCAGCGCGAAGCCGTCGCCGCCTGAGCCTGGCGGCCGGTCGTCAGCCCTTGCGATCGGGGCCGTTCGCCGTCGCGTGGCCGAGCTGCTCGCGCCAGGCGTCGTAGTGCCTGAACATGCTCTTGCCCAGCTCGTCCATCCACAGCCACCAGGCCAGCGCGAGCTTCTCGGGGCCGTCGGCTTCCGGCAGGTTCTGGAAAAGGGTGGAGGCGGCGGCAGGCGGTTCCGACAGTTCGTAGTCGCACAGCCGCTCGACGCTGGCGTGCGGGAAGCCGGGAATGACAGTGCTCACTGCGGTGCTCCTTCAGCGCGGCGCATTTTTCTGCGCCCGGAACGACTCCCCGGCAGATTGAAACAGGAAGCGGCGCGGCGGCGTATCGGACTATCCCGGATGAAAACAAAAGTCCACTGGAATCCGTAGGTCGCTGGCGGCCAAACCACGTTCGTCCGATCCGACGATGCCACCGGCCCCCGCCGGCATCACACTCGCCGCAGCATCCCGAATGGAGACGACAAACACATGGCCTGGGCACTCACGGCCGCGGAAACCGCATTCCGCGACGAGGTTCGAGACTTCCTGGCGCGCGAGCTGACGCCCGAGCTGCGCGCCGCCGGCCGGCGCAGCTCGGGCATCTTCAGCGACTACGAATACGGCAACCGCTGGCACCGCATCCTCGCCAGGCGCGGCTGGAGCGTGCCGCACTGGCCGGTGGAGCATGGCGGTACCGGCTGGACGCCGATGCAGCACTACATCTTCTCGGCCGAGCTGGCGGCCGCCGACGCGCCGGCGCGCGCGCCCATGGGCCCGGGCATGGTCGCGCCGGTGATCATCGCCTTCGGCACCGAGGCGCAGAAGCGCGCCTGGCTGCCCGGCATCCGCTCGGGCGAGGACTACTGGTGCCAGGGCTACTCGGAGCCGCAGTCGGGCTCCGACCTCGCCTCGCTGCAGTGCAAGGCCGTGCGAGATGGCGACCACTACGTCATCAACGGCACCAAGATCTGGACCACCCACGCCCAGTACGCCAACCGCATGTTCTGCCTGGTGCGCACCGCGTCGGGCGGCAAGCCGCAGCAGGGCATCAGCTTCCTGTGCTTCGACATCCCGGCGCCGGGCATCACCATCCGGCCGATCATCAGCATCTCGGGCGACCACGAGCTCAACCAGGTGTTCTTCGACGACGTGCGCGTGCCGGCCGAGGGGCTCATCGGCGAGGAGAACCAGGGCTGGACCATCGCCAAGTACCTGCTGCAGCACGAGCGCGGCGGCGCGTGGGCGCCGATGCTGCGCGCGCGCCTGCGCCGCCTGCAGCAAGCTGCCGACGCGGCCCTCGCGGTGGGCGACCCGCACGAGGCCGACGACATGGCCCTGCGCCTGGCCGAAGCCGAATGCGCCATCGACGCGCTCGAGGCCACCGAGCTGCAATCGCTGCGCGCGCAGGCCCGCGGCGAGCCGCACGGCATCCGCCCGTCGATGGGCAAGGTGCTGGGCTCCGAACTGCGCCAGCGGCTGACCGAGCTGGGCGTCGAAATCGCCGCCCACTACGCCGCCGCCGACCTGCCGCTGGACGACGGCCTGCAGGGTGGCGCGCTGCCCGTTCCCGAGGACGCCGTGTTCTCGATGTCGGCCTACCTCAACGACCGCGCGGCTTCGATCTATGCGGGCTCGAACGAGGTGCAGCGCAACATCGTCGCGGCCCACCTGCTGGCGAACTGAGAGAGGCCGCTCCATGAACGCCACCACCGAACGCGACGACACCCTGGCGATGCTGCGCGACAGCCTCGCGCGCTACCTCGACGACAACCACGGCTTCGAGCAGCGCCTGTACGTGCTGCGCAAGGCCGACGACGCACCGCCGCCGTTCTGGCGCGGCCTCGCCACCGATCTCGACCTGCTGCGCGCGCCACTGCCCGAGCCGCAGGGCGGCCTCGGCGGCGGCATGGCCGCGCATCTTGCGATGATGGAAACGCTGGGCGGCGCGCTCGCCGCCGAGCCTTATCTGTCGACGATGGTGATCGGCGCCGGCCTGCTGCAGCGCAACCCCGGCACGCGGGCCGATGCGCTGCTCGCTCGCGTGGTCGCCGGCGACGCCGTACTCGCCTTTGCGCATGCCGAGCCGCAGAGCCGGCACGACCGCGCCGACGTACAGGCCCAAGCCGTGCGCGATGCCGACGGCTCCTTCCGCCTCGACGGCCGCAAGGCCGTGGTGCACGCCGCGCCATGGGCCAGCCACCTGCTCTTGAGCGCGCGAAGCGGTGCCGGCCTCTCGCTCTTCGTCGTTCCGAAGAACGCGCCCGGCCTGCGCCTTCGCGCCTATCCGACGCGCGACGGCGGCCGCGCAGCCGACATCGCCCTCGACGACCTGCGCCTGCCCGCCGATGCCTTGCTGGGCACGGAAGGCGCCGCGCTGCCGCAGATCGAACAGGCGCTCGACGAAGCCACGCTCGCCGTCTGCGCCGAGTCCGTCGGCGTCATGCGCCGCCTGATGCGCGACACGCTCGACTATGTGCGCCAGCGCAGGCAGTTCGGCGTGCCGATCGCGAGCTTCCAGGTGCTGCAGCACCGGTTTGCCGACATGCACATGGCACTGGAGCAGGCGGCGGCGCTCACCGCCAGCGTGGGTGAAGCCATCGACACGGCATCCGCGCCGGAACGCGCACGCGCCGTTTCGTCCGCCAAGGTGGCCGCCGCGAAGGCCTGCAAGGCCGTGGGGCAGGGCGCGGTGCAGCTGCACGGCGGCATGGGCATGACGCAAGAGCTGGCGGTGGGCCACTACGTGCGCCGCGCCACGCTCATCGAAGGCCAGTTCGGCCCGCCTTCGTGGCATTTGCGGCGCGTGGCGAAGCTGCGTGCCGCCGCCGCGATGGCATAGCGCCGCGCATTCGTCGCTTTCGACGATGCGGCGCGGTGGGCCCGGCGCCAAGATGCCTCCACACACAGGAGACGCACCATGGCTGGTCCACTGCAAGGCCTTCGGGTGATCGAGATGGCGGGCATCGGCCCGGGGCCGTTCTGCGCGATGCTCTTTGCCGACATGGGCGCGGAGGTGATCCGCATCGAGCGGCCTGGCACGCGCACTGCGCCGCACGACATCCTCGCGCGCGGGCGCAGCACGCTGCAGGTCGATCTGCGCGCGGAAGGCGCCGCGCAATCGGTGCTCGACGCCATCGCCAGGGCCGACGTGCTCATCGAAGGCTTCCGCCCCGGCGTGATGGAGCGGCTGGGCCTGGGGCCGGCCGAATGCCATGCTCGCAATCCGAAGCTGGTGTATGGCCGCATGACCGGCTGGGGCCAGCACGGGCCGCTCGCGCATGCGGCGGGCCACGACATCAACTACATCGCCATCAGCGGCGCGCTGCACGCCATCGGCCGCGCGGGCGAGCCGCCGGTGCCGCCGCTGAACTACGTGGGCGACTTCGGCGGCGGTGCGATGCTGCTGGCCTTCGGCATCCTCGCCGCGCTGCACGAGGCCAAGGGCTCGGGCCAGGGACAGGTGGTCGACGCCGCCATGACCGACGGCGCGGCGCTGCTGTCTTCCATGATGTACGGCTTCAGGTCGGCCGGCCAGTGGAGCAACCAGCGCGGCGAGAACATGCTCGACGGCGGCGCGCACTTCTACGACACCTACGCCTGCGCCGACGGCAGGTACGTGGCGGTGGGCGCCATCGAGCCGCAGTTCTACGCGCTGCTGCGCGAGCGCTGCGGCATCGCCGACGACACCGCCTTCGACGCGCAGATGGACGCCGACCGCTGGCCGATGCTCAAGCTGCGCATGGCCGACGTGTTCCGCACCCGCACGCGCGACGAGTGGTGCGTGCTGCTCGAAGGCAGCGACGCCTGCTTCGCGCCCGTGCTCGACTGGGACGAGGCCCCGGAGCACCCGCACAACGTGGCGCGCGGCACCTTCGCCAACGTGGGCGGCGTGGTGCAGCCCGCGCCGGCGCCGCGCTTCAGCCGCACCGCGCCCGTGGTGCCGCAGCCCGCGGCGCGCGACGACGGCCCGACGGTGCTGCGTCGCTGGGGCGTGGCGGCGGAAGCCATCGCGCCCCTGTGCGGAGCTTGAAGAAGGAAAACGAGAACGGAGACAGCAACCATGTTCCTCACCCAACCCCTGCACAAGGGCCGGCGCGAGAAGCCGAAGGCCGCCGCCATCGTCTGCGGCGCCACGCGGCTGGACTTCGCCACGCTCGCCGATCGCGTCGCGCGCCTGGGCGCCGTGTTGAAACAGCTCGGCATGGGCAGCGGCGACCGCGTCGGCATGATGAGCCTCAACTCGCACCGCTTCGTCGAATACTTCTTCGGCACCTGGTGGGGCGGCGGCGTGATCAACCCGGTCAACATCCGCTGGAACCCGAAGGAGGTCGCCTACTCGCTGGACGACTGCGACACCCGCATCCTGCTGGTGGACGACCTGTTCGTGCAGATGGTGCCCGCACTGCGCCAGCTCTCGGCCTCGCTGCGCACCGTGGTCTACTGCGGCGACGGCGCGGTGCCCGAGGGCATGGTGGGCTACGAGGCGCTGCTGGCGCAGGCCGAGCCCGTCGAGGACGCACCGCACCACTCCGACGAGCTCGCCGCCATCATGTACACCGGCGGCACCACCGGGCAGCCCAAGGGCGTGATGCTCACCCACGGCAACCTCTGCATCAACGCGCTGAGCACCGTGGCGGCGCTGCCGCGCGATGCGCAGAATGCGGTGGCCCTCGTCGCCGCGCCCATGTTCCATGTTGCCGGCTGCGGCGCCACCATCCAGAACATGCTGCGGCTCACGCCCACGCACGTGCTGCCGATGTTCGACGAGCTGGCGGTGCTGCAGGCCGTGCAGTCCGCGCGCATCACCGAGATGTTCATGGTGCCGACCATGATCAAGCGCGTGGTCGAGCATCCGCGCTTCGCGGAGTTCGACCTGTCGAGCCTGCAGCTGCTGTTCTACGGCGCGGCACCCATCGACGCGGCGTTGCTCGACCAGGCGATGTGCGCCATTCCCGGCGCCGCCTTCGCGCAGGTCTACGGCATGACGGAGCTGTCGCCCGTGGTCACCGCGCTGTCGCCGCACTGCCATCTGCCCGGCCCTGATCGCGACCGCCTGTTGCGTTCGGCGGGCACCCCGGTGCCCATCGCCGAGGTGCGCATCGTCGATGGCGAAGACAACGAGCTGCCGCCCGGACAGGTCGGCGAGATCGTCGCGCGCGGCCCGATGGTGATGAAGGGCTACTGGAACAAGCCCGAGCAGACCGAGGCCGCGCTGCGCGGTGGCTGGATGCATACCGGCGACGGCGGCTACATGGACGAGCAGGGCTTCGTCTACGTTGTCGACCGCATGAAGGACATGATCGTGAGCGGCGGCGAGAACGTGTATTCGGCCGAGGTCGAGAACGCCATCGCGCAGATGCCGCAGGTGCTGATGTCGGCCGTGATCGGCGTGCCCGACGACAAGTGGGGCGAGCGGGTGCATGCGGTGATCGTGCGGCGCGAAGGCATGGCGCTGGAGGCCGATGCCGTCATCGCCCACTGCCGCGAGCACATCGCCGGCTACAAGTGCCCGCGCAGCGTGGAGTTCCGCGACGCGCTGCCGCTCTCGGCGGCCGGCAAGCTGCAGAAGTTCCAGCTGCGCGAGCCCTTCTGGGCCGGCAGGGAACGCCGCGTCGGCTGAGGCCCCGGACGCAAGAGTCAGAGAAAGAAAGCAAAGGAAGACAACATGGCCATCGATTTCCGCCGCTCCTGGAGCGACGAAGACCTGGAGCTGTACCGCGACAACGTGGTGCGCTTCATCGAGACCGAAGTGCTCCCGCACGACGAGGAAGCCCGCAAGCGCGGCCACGTGGGCCACGAGGTGTGGCGCAAGGCCGGCGCGCTCGGCCTGCTGTGCGCCGACATCCCCGAGGAATACGGCGGCGCCGGTGGCGACTTCCGCCACGAGGCCGTGTTCTACGAGGAGATGTCGCGCCGCGCGCTCACCGGCATGGCGACCTCAGTGCACAGCATCGTGGCGCACTACTTCCTCAACCACGGCACCGAGGAGCAGAAGCGCCACTACCTGCCGCGCATGGCGCGCGGCGAGATGGTGGGCGCCATCGCCATGACCGAGCCCGGCGCGGGCTCCGACCTGCAGGGCGTGCGCACGCGCGCCGAGAAGAAGGACGGCGGCTACGTCGTCAACGGCTCCAAGACCTTCATCACCAACGGCTTCCTGGCCGGCGTGGTGCTGGTGGTTTGCAAGACCGACCCGACGCAGGGTGCCAAGGGCACGTCGATCCTCATCGTCGAGACCGAAAGCTGCAAGGGCTTCCGCGTGGGCCGCGTGCTCGACAAGATCGGCATGAAGGCGCAGGACACCTCCGAGCTCTTCTTCGACGACGTGCGCGTTGGCGCCGACGCGCTGCTGGGCGGCGTGGAGGGGCAGGGCTTCTTCCAGCTCATGAGCGACCTGCCCTACGAGCGCACCATCATCGGCCTGAGCGCACTGGCCACGATGGAGGGTGCCTACCAGGCCACGCTCGACTATGTGCGCGACCGCAAGGCCTTCGGCAAGCCGGTGGCCGAGTTCCAGAACACCAAGTTCAAGCTGGCCGAGATCGCCATCCAGATCAAGGTGGGCCGCGCCTTCATCGACCGCTGCATCGAGGACCTCGTGGCCGGCAAGCTCGACACCGCCACCGCTTCCATGGCCAAGCTCTGGGGCTCGGAGGCCCAGGGCCGCGTGGTCGACGAATGCCTGCAGCTCTTCGGCGGCTACGGCTTCATGAACGAATACATGGTGGCGCGCATGTACGCCGACGCGCGGGTGCAGCGCATCTATGGCGGCACCAACGAGATCATGAAAGAGGTGATTGCCAGGGCCCTGTGAGCGAGCGACCCGGCACCTCGCTCAGGACAGCCGCCTGATCTCCGCCCGCGCGATCTCGCGGTGGTGGTACGAGGGCGACAGGCCGATGAGCTCCGTGTACTTCTCGCGCGCCGCCTCGGGGTTGCCCGCGTCCTCCAGCTCCAGCGCCTCCATCGTGACCTGGGTGAAGAGCCGGTTGGCGTCGCTCTCGCGCGCGGTGGCGGCCAGCGTCTTGGGCTGCAGTTCGGGCTGTGCGGCGTAGATCCGCCGCTGCACCTCGATCACCTCGATCAGCGCGCGGCCGATGCGCTGGATGTTCTCGTCCACGGGGCCGAGATCGGTGGCGCGCACTTCCGTGGCGGCCTGGTCCATCAGGTGCGATGCCACGCGCAGCAGCTGGTGCAGTTGCCTGTGTGTCATCGGCGGGCCGCTCCGTGCGGGCGACCGCTCCCTGGCTTCGCAGCTTCCGCGAAGCCGATTCCTTGCAATAAGCTCATCCGTTGTTCCGTCCGGTGCCGGATGCCGTCCTTGCGCGCGGCTTGCGCTGCAGTGCCGGCTCCGCCGCCCTGGTCTTTCCTCTTGTTGTTGTTTCCTCTTCGTCAGCCCCGCGCTGCTTGTCGGCGAGCTGGCTGGCGCGCTCGGCGATGGCCATGTTCCTCGCCACCTCCGCGCCGAATGTCTTCACCGAGAAGGCCTTGCTCACGCTGCCCTTGCCGGCGGTGTAGGTGATGGCCAGCCAGTAGCCTGGGTGGCTGGGGTTGGGCGTCTTGAAATGCACGCCGCTCACGCCGCTGGTGTTGTTGCGGCGGGTGATCTCCGACTTCGAGCGCTTGGCCGTGCGCGGCCCGGCCGCGTGGGCCGACAGCCCCATGCGGATCGCCTCTTCGGCCGGGTGGATGCGCGCCAGCCCCGTCATGCGCTTGAGCTGCTGTGCGCGCTCCTGGATCGCCAGCGCCTGTGCGTCGTCGCCCAGCTCGGCGACGGAGAAGTCGGTGCGCAGGATCTCGTCCTGCGCGATGTAGGTCTTGGCCATCCATGCCCGCACGCGGCCGCCCGGCGCGAGATGGTGGAACACGCCGGTCACGCCGGTGCTGTTGTTGGCGCGGGGCTTCTCGGCACGCGCGCTGCGCGTCTGCGGCGGCACGCTGCGCACGATGTGGTCGCGCCAGTCCTGCGCATGGAGCAGCGCCTGCTCCGAACCGCCGTAGCTGGCCTTGCCGAACAGCCTGTGATGGCGGATGCCGTTGCGGACGATGGAGACTTCGAAACCCCAGGACCTGGAGTAGATGCCATACATGGCTGCCGGGTTCGGGATACCTTTGGGCATTCTCGACGTGATGCTGCTACTTACGTACTCAGTCTTGCTGTTGCAGCTGACTACGATGGGCTCCCCGGCTTGCGCATCGCTCTTTGGCGCGCATTTTTCGCAGCTATTCTGGCCGAAGCTCCGCCACAAATTCACCCGAACATCGAAGCGCGGAAAAATATCTTCAGCGAGGTGCGCCGGGCGCGCGCGTCCGCCGGCCGCCGTGCGAACGGGGCCGGCCCCGCGCATCGGCGCGCTCACTGCGGCGGCCTCGCCCCGGCGGCGGCCACGCCGTGCTGCAGGGAGACTGCCTGCGAAGGCTGCTCCAGCAGGAAAGGAATGGAAAGCGGCGGTGCTTCGGCCTCGGCGCTGCTGCCCTTTTGCATGAACGCGATCTTGTCTTCGAGCTGGCGCCTGCGCTCCTCGATGGCCATCAGCTTCGCCTGCTCGGCTCCGTGCTCCTTGATCGAGAAGGCCTTGCTCACGCTGCCCCTGCCGGCCGTGTAGGTGATCGCGAGCCAGTAGCCAGGATGGCCCGGGTTCGGCGCCTTGAAATGCACGCCGCTCACCCCGCTCGAATTGGTGCTGCGCTTGATCTCCGACTTCGAGCGCTTGGGCTGGAGCGTCTCGGCCGCGAAGGCCGGCGGGCTCGTGCGGATGGTCTCCTCCGCCGGATGCAGCTTCGCCAGCCCGTCCATGCGGTCGAGCTGCCGCGCCCGCTCCTCGATGGCCAGCGCCTGCGCCGCTTCGCCCATCGAATTCACGGGAAAGTCGGTGCGCAGGATCTCGTCCTGCCCGATGTAGGTCTTGGCGACCCAGGCCCGCACCCTGCCGCCCGGCGCGACCTGGCAGAAAACGCCCGACACGCCGGTGGTGTTGTTGACCCGCAGCTTCTCGGCCCGCGTGCGCCGCGGCACCGGCGGCACGCTGCGCACCACGCCGTCGCGCCAGTCCTGCGCCTGGCGCAGCGCCTGCTCGTCGCCGCCGTAGCTGGCGCGGCCGAACTGCTGGAAGTAGCGCTTTCCGTTTCGCACGATCGACACCTCGTAGCCCCAGCTGCGGGGGTAGATGCCGTACATGGCTGCGGGGTTGGGGATTCCTTTGGGCATGGTGGTCTCGCTGAACTGGGGCATCCCTGCCTGGTGCGCTCCCTGAAGTGCTGTTCCGAATGGCTTCAAGGAATGCTAGGCATCCGCAATGCGGGGCGGTATCACCGATATCCGTAGTCTTTGGATTGGCTGTGATGCGGCACCGCAACGCCGTTGTCAATTTGCGGCATATCTGCTTACAGGCTCCCTAGAATTCGCGGCAGATGGTGCGGGTGTCACAAACCGTGACCGAACGAAGCAACGAAAGAGGGGGAGGCGATGCAGATCGTCCGGGGAAGAAAACTTGTCTGTCGCCAGATCGGCCGAACTGCAGATTTCCGTCCGATCGGCCGTACGCTGGGCAGTCTCGGGCTCTGGCAGATGGTGGCGCTGCTGGCATCAGTGGCCGCCCTCGTGCTGACAGCCGCTTGCTCCGCGCCACCAACTCGTGCGCAGGGGGCCGCAAATCCGCCGGAGGCATCGGCCGCATTTCGTGCCTGCTATGCCAAAGCCAAGAAGCCGTGGCTCGTCGATGTCGTCACGATCGCCCAGAACTCGGACGCAAGGCTTGACCTGCTGGTGACCGACCTCGTGGGCGGCACGATGGCGGACCAGGTCGAAGCGCGCAAATACCTTGGCGACCGCAGGTCGGGGCGGTACGCCAACAGCGCCGAGATGGCCGCGCAAATCTTCCACGACTGCATGGCTGCTACGTCCACTGAGCGGCATGAGTATCTGAAGACCGTCCGTTGCTACAAGGAGCAGGCGATCCTCTTCGAGTTGCTCTGGATGAAATCCGAAGGCGGTCTCGACGCGGAGCAGGCATCTTCTCAGCTGCTGCAGCGCAACAGCTCGGCCGGAGGCTTGCCCGAAGGGGTCATCAGGCGCCTGACGCGGGACACCTACCTGCTGATGAAGCCAGGCAGCGGGAACGCCAGTGCGTTCACCGAAGCACAGTTCCAGCTCTGCCTGACCATCTACCCATGACCATCGACCTCAAGAGCAGGCGGCTTCGACGCCATGCAGCGGAAGGATCAACCCTGATGAAAAAGATGTGGACCGCGTCGGTACGACGCGCTGTGGCTTTCCTGGCCGCCATGACAACCTCGGCCTGCGCGCTGGCCCAGCTGACGCTGGGGGCCACCCCGTCGCGCGGCTTCGAAGTATCCGCTGCCTCCGAGTTGCCGTTGCTGACAGTCCGCCAGCCCCTGAAGGTAGGTTTCGTCTACGTCGGACCGGTCGGAACCGGTGGCTGGACCTTCCAGCATGAATTGGCTCGCAAGGCGGTGGAGCGCGAGTTCGGGCCTCTGGTGGTCACTACCAAGGTGGAGAGCGTGCCCGAGGACGAAACTGCCGATCGCGTGTTCAGGCAACTGGTGGAGCGCGGACACAAACTGATCTTTGCCACGGCGTTCGGCTACATGGAGCCCGCGCGTCGCGCGGCCCAGGCCTATCCCTCGATGGTCCGGTTCGAACATGCCACGGGCTTCAAGACCGAGCGCAACTTGCGCACCTACGACGCTCGTACCTATGAAGGCGCCTATCTCGCCGGGATTCTCGCGGGCCGGATGACGTCATCGAACACGCTGGGGGTGGTCGCTCCGATCCCCATTCCCGAGGCCATCCGGAACATCAACGCATTCACCATGGGTGCGCAAACGGTCAATCCTTCCGTGCGCGTGAAGGTCCAGTGGATCAATTCCTGGTTCAACCCGCGGGTAGAGGCGCGTGCGGCGCAGACACTCATCGATGGCAGCGCCGACACATTGCTCCAGCTCACGGATTCGTCCGCCGTGCTGGAGACGGCGGAGCGCAACGGCAAGCGCGCCATCGGCTGGGACTCGGACATGAAGGCCTACGCGCCCAAGGCGCACCTCGCGTCCAGCGTTGTCGACTGGTCGCCCTACTACATCAAGGCGGTGCGCGAGCAACTCAATGGCACATGGATCTCCGGGAGCAGCTGGTGGGGGGTGAAGGAAGGCGCCATCGACCTCGTATCGCTGGCCGATGATGTCCCGGCCGATGTGCGCGAGCGCATCGAACAGGCGAAGCAGCAACTGCGAGATGGTTCGCTGCAGATCTGGAAGAGCCCTCTGGCCGACAACCGTGGGCGGGTGGTACTGGAGGCTGGCGCTTCGGCCACTGATCGCTTCCTCGCGGGCGTCAACTTCTATGTTCGTGGTGTGGAAGGCGATGTGCCCGGCGCGTCACCAGCCGTGTCCGCCGTGCCGCCGCTCCTGCCCTTGCCACAGTCGGATGCGGTGGTCGACACCGCGGCCCAGCCGGGATGCGAGCGGCCCGCGGCCGGCGTGCTGAACGTCAGGATCGGCCATGTCGCACCGCTGACAGGGCCCATTGCCCACTTGGGGCGCGACAACGAGAACGGCGCGCGCCTTGCCGTCGAGGATCTCAATGCAAAGTGCCTTCGCATCGGCGAGAAGCTAGCGAAGTTCGAACTGGTGCCGCAGGACGACGCGGGTGACCCAATGACCGGCGTTCGGGTTGCGCAACGTCTGGTCGGTCTGCGTGTGAACGGCGTGGTGGGCCATCTGAATTCCGGCACGACCATTCCGGCGGCAAAGATCTACCGCGACGCGGGCATCGTGCAGCTTTCTCCAAGCGCGACCAATCCGCGGTACACCCGCCTGGGCTTCAACACCGCGTTCCGCATGTTGGCCGACGATCAGCGGCTGGGCCAGATGCTGGGACGCTACGCCGTCGAGGTGGCCAAAGGCAAGAGGATCGCGATCATCGACGATCAGACGGCCTATGGCGGCGGCGTGGCCGACTCCTTCGCGGCTGGCGTGACGACAGCGGGTGGAACGGTGATCCGCCGGGACACCGTGAATCAGTATGCGACATCATTTTCTTCACTGGTCGCGCAGGTCAAAGCCGTGGAGCCCGATGTCGTCTTCTATGGCGGCATGGATGTTGTGGCGGGGCCGTTATTGCGGCAGCTGAGGCAGGCTGGCGTCAACGCAAAGTTCATGGGCGGTGATGGCATATGCACTCTGGAGCTGATCGCGCTTGCCGGAGCGCAAGTTGCCAACGACTCCGTGTTGTGTGGCGAGGCGGGCGGCATCGACGACGAGTATCGACCCGCGATGAAGGCGTTCGCGGAGAGGTTCAGCCAGCGCTTCGGCGTTCCGGTGCTGCTCTATGCGCCGTATACCTACGATGCCGTTCAGGCGCTGGTGCAAGCCATGCAAAGCGCGGGATCGAGCGATCCTGCCCGTTATCGTTCGGCATTGGCGGCGAACTCGTTCGTCGGCCTGACCGGCCCAGTCTCTTTCGATGCCAAGGGAGACAACCGGATCGGCACGCTCACGCTGTATGCCTACGGCGGCGGCCGCCGGGTAGCGGTGGCCGTGCTGCACTGACGCCGGTGGCTGACCGGCGCGGATCTACTGAGGCGCCCTCACTGCAATCAGCTCGGTGAGTTCCCTCAGCCCAGGTGCACCGTCGGCGCCGGTCATCTCGGTCTGGGAGCGCACGTAGTTCTTCACTTCGGGGGCATACCAGTATGTCTGTGTGACCTTGCCCGTCGCGGCGCCAGTGCCTGGGTCCCAGGTGCCGGTGTGAACGACTTTCAGCGCCTTGAACTTGCCGACGGCTGTTTGCACGTCTTCCCAGCCAGAGGCTTCCGCAGTCATGCGGAACGTGGCCGGGGGCGAATTGGTGATCGGCACCATGTACTCGTAATTCCATTGCTTTCCGGCCGAGAGCGGCCAGGCAAAGAGCACGCGCGTGGTCGTCTTGCCATTGGCAACGTGGACAACATCCATGTTCGCTCGCGCCGTGGTCTCGAAGGCGGGATTGAGCGTGCCGGTTCCGTTGCTCGCGATGCTCTTCACCTCGGTCGACAGACGGACGAATTCGCCGAGCACACCGATGACCGTCATGCTGGATTCGCCACGGGCTCGGCCCGACCACAGATCGGTGATCCGGTATGTCCAGGTGTCGCCCGCCGCGAGCTTCGGCGCGGATACGGTCTGGCTCGTGGCAGAGGGGGTGGCAACCAGTGCGGCCACCGCCACGGCGTAAACAGAGAGTGCTCCGAACATGCTTCCTCCTCGAATCTTCGCTTGTTCTGCGCCGTATTATCTTTGCGCGCAAAGCTCGAATGAGCGACTCTCTGGCGCAAAAAGATCTAGCGGATCACCCCCAACCTGCGCGCAATCGCCACCGCCTGAGTCCGGCTCTTCGCATCCAGCTTCATGTTGATGTTGCGCAGGTGCGTGCGCACGGTGCTGTCCGACACGAAGAGCTTTTCGGCCATCGCGTTGTTCGAGTAGCCCTCGGCCAGCAGCTGCAGCACGCGGATTTCCTTGCGCGTGAGCGGCTCCTTGATCGCGTCGCCGGCCGGCGCTTCCGGTTCGGTGGCAGCTGCCGCTGGCCCCACAGCCTGCAGCAGTCGCTGGAGGTGGTCGGCGAGGATCGGGTCGCTGTTGCCTTCCTGCATCGCCGCCGCGCAGCGGTGCACCAGCGTGCCGACGGCCGGGCCCTCGTCGAGGATCAGCCGCATGAAGCCTTCCTGGCTCGCGGCCTGCAGCACCTCTGCGAACTCCTCGGTGGCGGCGGCCGGGTCGCCGGCGCGTTGCAGGGCGAGGGCGCGCAGCACCCTGAGCTTTAGCGCGCGGCGGTTGCGGGCCACGGCGAGCGCGGCGTGCAGTTCGGCGTCGAGCACCGAGAGCGCCATGCGCGCGTCGCCGAAGGCGATTTCCCAGCGCGCCTTGGCGAGCGCCAGATAGTCGAGGTCGTGCGCGGGCAGGCGCTGGCGGCGCTCGCGTTCCCACAGGGTGGGGTCGTCGGCGCGCAGCAGCTCGTCGTGCGAGGCCGGGCCGTTGCCCTGCAGCAGCAGCATGCGCGAGCGCTCCAGCTTGGCGCCCGCCACCACGCGCGGCAGCTGGCGCGCGTGGCCCAGGTACTCGAGCTCGGTGAGCGCCTGGAAGGCCGCGTCGATGTCACCCGCGTGGAAGGCCAGCCGCGAGCGCATCGCGTGGCTCAGGATCATGTGGTCGGGCAGCCCCACGTCGCGCGCCATCGGCAGGTAGACGTTCAGCAACCGCTCGGCTTGCGCGAGCTGGTTGGTCTCGTAGACGGCGCCCGCGTAGAGCACGCCGGCCCATGCGTTGCCGTGGCTGTGGTTGTACGACACGGCATGCGTCGAATCGACCGCCATGCGCAGCCGCGCGGTGGCCTGCCGCAGCCGGCCTTCGTGCAGGTCGAAGAGGCCGGCCAGCGACTCGGTGTACATGCGGTTGAAGGCGCTGTTGCCCTGCTCGCGGCGGGCCGCGTCGAGCAGCCGCCGCGCCTCGTGCTGGTCACCGCGCACCGCGAGGATGTGGGCCATGGCGTTGAGCAGCACGCTGTCGGCGAAGGCCAGGCCGGTGGGCAGGCGCGCCAGGCTCAGGCGGCCGGCCTCGTAGGCTTCGTCGTGGCGGTCCTGCATGGCCAGCAGCAGCGGCACCAGCGTGTGGGCGCTCGCGCGCACCTCGGCGATGGGGCTGTCGAGGCAGCCCGATGCGTCGAGCTGCCGCATCGCGTCCCATGGGCCGTGGGTGAAGCAGGTGGCCCACAGCGAGATCGGCTGCAGGAAGGGGTGCTCGCGCAGCTGGTGCCCGGGAATGGCCGAAAACCAGCGCGCCAGCATGCGCATGCGGCCTTCTTCGAGGAACTGCGCGGCATGGTGGTCGAGCAGGTTCAGCGCATGAGGATGGTCGCCGCCCTCGATGGCGTGGTCGATGGCGGGCACCGGCCGGCCGTGCGACTCGTACCAGCCCGAGGCCGCGAGATGCAGGCGCGCCGGCTCGCCGGGCATCTCGCGCGCGAGCTGGGCGCGAAGGAAGTCGGCGAAGAGGCTGTGATAGCGCCACGCATCGCCGTCGCCGCTCATCACCGGCGTGAGGAAAAGGTTCGACGCGGCCAGCCGCTCGAGGATGGCCGCGCAGTCCACGCGCGGGCACAGCGCCTGGCACACCGATGCGTCGAGCTGCCGCAGGATGCTGGTGCGCAGCAGGAAGTCGCGGATCTCCTTCGGCTGGTGCGCGAGCACGTCCTCGGCCAGGTACTCGGCCACCGCGCGGTCGGAGCCCGAGAAGCGCTCGACAAAAGCAGTGGCGGTGGCGGTCTCGGTGCCGGTGCCGTGGCGCTCCAGCGCCATCGAAGCGAGCCAGATCGCCGCCACCCAGCCCTCGGTCTTGCGGTGCAGCAGCGAAAGCATTTCGGGCGGCAGCGCCTGGCGCGGGCCGAAGAAGGCGCCGGTCTCCTCCAGGCTGAAGCGCAGCCGGTCGGTGTCGATCTCGGTGAGCTGCCCGCGTGCGCGCAGCCGGCCCAGGCCCAGGTCGGGCAGGCTGCGCGAGCCGATCACGATCTGCCCCCTGCGCGGCAGGTGCTCGACGATCTCGCGCACCAGCCCCAGCACGGCCGGCTCCTGCACCCGCTCGAAGTCGTCGAAAAAGAGCGTGAAGGGCGACTCGTGCGCCGCCAGCGCGGCCACCGCGTCGAAGGGGTTGCTGTTGTTGCTGCGCGCCTCCTCGACGCCCAGGCGCTGCACGGCCTCGGCCAGGCAGTCGAGAAAGCGCGAGACGTCGTTGTCGGCCCGGTCCAGCGTGAGCCACGCGGTGGCGATGCCCCGCGCCTCCATGCGCTCGCGGATCTGCGCCATGGCGGTGGTCTTGCCGAAGCCGGCCGGCGCGCGCACGAGCACCAGCTTCACGGCCGCCGAGGCGACCTCTTCCCCGATCGCGGTGCGCGGCACCTGCGTGGCGACGAAGGCCGGGGGATTGAGCTTGGTTTCGAGGATGCGGGGTGTGGGCGGCTGCATGCGGCGCTGAAATCCCGTCGTTTCCGACGATGTGTGCGGCCGATTCTGCTTCCTAAACTGGATGTGGACAAACCATTCAAGACACCTCAAGGACACCAGCAGATGCAACTCGATTCCAGCATTGCGGCCGTCGTCACCGGCGGCGCCTCGGGCCTGGGCGCCGCCACCGCGCGCCGCCTCGCGGGCCACGGCGTGAAAGTCGCGCTCTTCGACCTCAACGCCGAGCAGGGCGAGGCGCTGGCGAAGGAACTCGGCGGCATCTTCTGCAAGGTCGACGTCACGTCGGAGGAACAGGTGGACGCCGCCTTCGCCAGGGCGCGCGCGGCGCACGGCCAGGAGCGCGTGCTGGTCAATTGCGCCGGCACCGGCAACGCGGTGAAGACCGCGAGCCGCGACAAGGCCACCGGCGAGATCAAGCACTTTCCGCTCGCGAATTTCGACCGCATCATCCAGATCAACCTGGTCGGCACCTTCCGCTGCATCGCCAAGTCGGCCGCCGGCATGCTCACGCTCGGCATGCTGCAGGACGGCGAGCGCGGCGCCATCGTCAACACCGCCTCGGTGGCGGCTCAGGACGGGCAGATGGGGCAGGCGGCCTACACCGCATCGAAGGCCGGCATCGTCGGCATGACGCTGCCCATCGCGCGCGACCTGATGAGCGAGGGTATCCGCGTCAACACCATCCTGCCGGGCATCTTCGACACGCCGCTGCTGCAGGGCGCGCCCGACAACGTGAAGGCGGCGCTGGCGGCGTCGGTGCCGTTCCCGAAGCGCCTGGGCAACCCGGCGGAATACGCGACGCTGGCGGAGCTGATGATCACCAACGGCTACTTCAACGGCGAGAGCGTTCGGCTCGACGGGGCCATCCGCATGGCGCCGCGCTGATCCGATCCCTACATCCACACAGATACAGACAGGAGAACTCGCATGCCCGAAGCCTTCATCGTCGCCGCCGCGCGCACCGCCGGCGGCCGCCGCAACGGCCGCCTCGCCGGCTGGCACCCGGCCGACCTCGCAGCGCAGGTGCTCGACGCGCTGGTGGAGCGCACCGGCGCCGACCCGGCGCTGGTTGAGGACGTCATCATGGGCTGCGTCGACCAGGCCGGCGAGCAGTCTTCCAACATCGCGCGCAACGCGGTGCTCGCTTCGAAGCTGCCCGAATCGGTGCCGGCCACCTCGGTCGACCGGCAGTGCGGCTCGTCGCAGCAGGCGCTGCACTTCGCGGCGCAGGCCGTGATGTCGGGCACCATGGACATCGTGATCGCCGCCGGCGTGGAAAGCATGACGCGCGTGCCCATGGGCATGCCCGTCACGCTGCCGCTGAAGAACGGGCTGGGCTTCTACGTGAGCCCGCTCATGGCCAGGCGCTATCCCGACGTGCAGTTCAGCCAGTTCACCGGCGCCGAGATGATCGCGAGGAACTACGGCATCGAGAAGGACGAGCTCGACCGCTATGCGCTGGAAAGCCACAAGCGCGCCATTGCGGCGACGAAGGCCGGCCACTTCGAGCGCGAGATCGTGCCCGTGGCGGTGCGCATGGCCGACGGCACCGAGCCCGGCGAGCAGCACACCGTCGACGAGGGCATCCGCTTCGACGCCACGCTGGAGAGCATCGCCGCCGTGAAGCTCATCGCCGAGGGCGGGCGCTGCACCGCGGCCACCGCCAGCCAGATCTGCGACGGCGCCAGCGGCCTGATGGTGGTGAACGAGCGCGGCCTGAAGACGCTGGGCGTGGAGCCGCTCGCGCGCATCCACCACATGAGCGTGATGGGGCACGACCCGGTGATCATGCTGGAGGCTCCGCTTCCCGCCACGCAGCGCGCGCTGAAGAAGGCAGGCATGAAGATCTCCGACATCGACCTGTACGAGGTCAACGAGGCCTTCGCGCCGGTGCCGCTGGCCTGGCTGCAGACGCTGGATGCCGACCCCGCGCGGCTGAACGTGAACGGCGGCGCGATCGCACTGGGTCATCCGCTGGGGGCGTCGGGCACCAAGCTCATGACCACGCTCGTGCACGCGCTCGGCCAGCGTGGCAAGCGCTACGGCCTGCAGACCATGTGCGAGGGCGGCGGCATGGCCAACGTGACCATCGTCGAGCGGCTGTGACGGCCGTGGAGCAAGGCATGGGTTACGTGGATGAAGACCCCATCCTGTGCGAGCGCGAAGGCGATGTGGAGATCGTCAGCTTCAACATCCCGAAGCGGCTCAATCCGCTGACGGCCGGGCTGCAGCAGGCGCTGCGCGACAGGCTCGCGCAGCTGCGCAAGGAAGGCGAGGCGGGCACCGTGCGCGCGCTGGTGCTGACCGGCGCGGGCAAGTCCTTCTGCGTGGGCGCAGACCTGTCGAGCATGGGCCCCGGCGGCGGGGACGGCAGCATCGGCCAGCGCACGGCCGATGCGATGGAGGCGCTGTCGAACCGGCTCATCGAAGACCTGCGCGGCATGCCCTTTCCGGTGGTGAGCGCCATCAACGGTCCGGCGGCGGGCGCGGGTGTCGGCGTGGCGCTGGCGGCAGACGTGGTGATCGCGGCGCGCTCGTCCTACTTCTACCTGCCCTTCATGCCGAGACTGGGCATCGTGCCCGACCTGGGCACCACCTGGTTCCTCGAACGGCTGGTGGGTCGCGCGCGGGCCGTGGGCATGTCGCTGCTCGGCGAGCGGCTCTCGGGCGAGCAGGCCGCGCAATGGGGCCTGGTGTGGGCCTGCGTGGACGATGCCGAACTGCGCGCGCAGGCCGTGTCGGTGGCGCAGCGGCTCGCGCGGCTGCCCGCGCATGCGGCGCGCGAGATCCGCGCGGTGTACGAGTCTGCCGCCGGCCAGCCGCTGGTGGCGCAAATGCGCCACGAGGCGCAGCGCCAGCGCGAGTTGCTCGACCGGCCCGAGTTCGCGGAGGGCGTGAGAGCCTTCCTGGAGAAGCGCGAGCCGGTGTTCCGAAAGGCCTGAGCAGCGGCCCCGCCCGGGCCTGCGGAACCGGGCCGCGGGATAGGGGTTGGCCGATGCCAACATAATCGGGCTCCATGGGCGCATCGCCATCCATCCTCGATCCTCGCTCCGTCATCCTGCTGGCCGGCGTCATGGGCGTCGTGATGGCGCTCGTGGTCTTCTTCATGCAGCGCAGCTACCCGCGCAGCATCCAGGGGCTGGCCGAATGGGCGCGGGCGCCGCTGGTGGCGTTCGTGAGCACCATGCTGTTCGCGGCGCGCGGCTACTTCCCCGACTTCCTCACCATCGTCGTCGCCAACTTCGTCCTGTACCAGGCCTGCATCCTGTACTACGCGGGCAGCCAGAAGTTCCTGTTCGGCCGCAGCGACACCCGGGGCTGGACGGTGCTGAACTGCGTCCTGGCGGTGGCGCTTTTCTGGTTCGGCATCGTGAAGCCCGACTTCGAGATGCGGTTGCTGTTCGTCACCCTGGCGGTGTCGGCGCTGTTCTTCCGGCATGCGCTGCTGTACATGCGGCACACCGGCCGCGTGTTCGGCAAGCGGCTGATGACGGGGCTACTGCTGGCGCAGGCGCTGGTGGCGGCCCTGCGCTTCGTGTCGGTGGTGGCGGGCATGGCGGGCAGCGGTCTCATGGAGGGCTCCTGGATCCAGTCGCTCTACATCAGCATGTACTCGTTCACCGTGCTGCTGCTGACCATCGCCGCCATCCTGATGGCCACCGACCGCGTGCACACCGAGTTCGAATACCTGGCCACGCGCGACCCGCTGACCGGCGCGCTCAACCGCCGCGCGGTGCTCGACGCCTGCGAGGGCGCCTTCACCTCGGGCGAGCGCCGCGGCGCGCTGCTGATGGTGGACCTGGACCACTTCAAGGACATCAACGACCGCTTCGGCCACCAGATGGGCGACGCCGTGCTGCGCGAGGCGGTGCACCGCATGCAGCGCGCCATCGGCGACAAGGGCGTGCTCGGCCGCTACGGCGGCGAGGAATTCGTCGTGCTGCTGCCAGAGTCCGGCAAGGCCGAGGCGATGGAAATTGCGGCGCGCCTCAGGCAGGCCGTAGGCGAGCCCTTCCCGGCGGATTCGTCCATGGCCGTCGTCGGCTCGATGGCGGTGAGCATTGGCGTGGCGGCTGGCGAGAACAGCACTGGCGGCAGCGGCATCGACGATGTGCTGGCGCTGGCGGATGCGGCGCTGTATCGCGCGAAGGCGATGGGGCGGGATCGCGTCATCGCAGCGGCCTGATCCGCAACGACGGCCGGGAGCTTGTCAGCCGGCGCCCTCTCGGTTCATTCCGGCGTACTCGCGTCGAGCGTTGCTGCGTCGACGCGCGGGGCATTGCAGCTTGCGCAGTAGCGGGCTGCAGGTGTGCGAAGCGGTTTGCCGCACTCATGGCATGGCGGGCCATACAGGCTCAGGCGGTGATGCAGGATCGCATTCGGGTTGGTCTCCCTGTAGCCGGTGATGCGCTCGTAAGCCGCCACCGTCAGGTAGCCGAGCCCGCGCTCACGGGCTTCGGCAAGGCTGCAGCCGGTTTCTTCACGGTACTGCGTCATCTGCGCGATGTAGCCCATCGGATGGGCGACCTGCCACTCTTCCTCCGTGAGCATCGGCATGTCGGTCTGGCAGCGCCAGCAGTAGAGGGTTCGGGGCATGGGACGAATGTCGTGCGGGTTTCGGTCGCGATGATCGGCCGCATTCTGCCCGCGTCACCCGAGGCTGCCATGTCGAAGAGCGTGCCGCCTGCGTCGCTCCCCACCTCACCGCCCCGCTCGCCAGCACGATCCCCGGCAACATTCTGCGCGCCGAGGGGCACCGGCGGCTTATTTCCCGTTGTCTTCGTCACCCCAGCGCCAGCGCGGGGGCTCGCCCTTGAGCCAGCAGACCGCCACCAGCGCGAGGGTCGGAATCGCGAGGCCGAGGAAGAAGCGCAGCGGCTCCTGTTCGGGATGAAGCGAATACACCGCCGTCAGCACCAGCGCGGCGTAGACGGCGACCACCACCCAGCCTTGCCAGCGATTGGGAAGCCCCCAGCCCCAGCCGTAGCGCTTGGCGGGAAACCAGTAGGGCTGTTGTTTCTGCATCGAATCTCTCCTGGTCGACCGGGGCTGCCCCTGCGTTGTTTGGGTGGCTGCGTCGTTCCTTGCGGAACCCGGGCGGATTCTGTCCGCCTTGCCTGAAGAGATCCTGAGCGCGCGAACGCCGGCTCGCTCAGGCGAATGGGAATGGTCCTTCCATCGCACCGATGTGGCTGACATGGCTCACCATGCCGTGGTTGTCGCTCCACAGGTGCAGCATGCAGCCCGGCCGTCCCATGTACGAGGCCGGCGCCGCGCCTTCGGCCAGTTGCAGCGCGATCTCGGTCGTGCTGCTCGGGCAGGCGCACACGACGGTGCCCGCCCAGCGCCGCAGCATCGTGCGATGCACGTGGCCGCACAGCACCAGCTCGATGTTGGGGGCGCCGCGCACGATGGCTTCGAGCGGCGGCGTGTCCATGTAGCGGTACGTGTCCATGTAGGGGATGCCGCTGACGAAGGGCGGGTGGTGCAGCATCAGCAGCGTGGGTTTGGCGCGGTGGGCCTCCAGCGTGCGCTGAAGCCATGCGAGGCCCTGCGCGTCGACGCCGCCGTGGTGGTGGCCGGGAACGCACGAGTCCAGTGCCACGATGCGCACGGGGTGCTCGTCGATGCAGTAGTGCAGCGCGCCCTCGGCCGGCAGGTAGGAGTGGTCGGCGAAGGCGGTGCGGAAGTTCTCGCGGCGGTCGTGGTTGCCCGGGATCACGAGGTACGGGATCTCCAGCTTCGCGAGCAGGCGCCGCGCCTGCGCGTATTCCTCGGGGCGGCCCTCGTCGACGAGGTCGCCCGTCAGCAGCACGAGGTCGGGCCGGCGGTCCAGCGCGTGCAGGTGGTCGATGGCTTCCCCGAACATGCGGTTCGAGTCGGCCACGCCCTGGTAGAGCTGGCCTGCGGGGCGGATGTGCGGGTCGGAGATCTGTGCGATGAGCATGCGGCGTCTCGTGCTGTTCGTTGTGCCACGAGGGCTAGCACGATCCGTTCCGCTGCGAGCATCGCGCTCAGATGCCGACGAACTCCGCCACCTCCGACAGCGGTGCGCGCTCGGTGACCAGCGCATCGAGCGGCCGGCTGCGGTCCGCGTAACCGATGGCCATGCCGGTGAAGAGCATGCGCTCGGGCGGCAGGCCGATGAAGCTGCCGATGGTCTGCGGGTAGATCGCCCAGCATTCCTGCGGGCAGCTGTCCAGGCCTTCGGCGCGCAGAAGCAGCATCACGTTCTGCAGCAGCATGCCCAGGTCGGACCACTGCGGCGGGCCCATGCGGCGGTCGACGGTGCAGAAGAGCGCGAGCGGCGCGCCGAAGAACTGGTAGTTGCGAGCGAACCATTCGCGGCGCGCGGCCTTGTCCTCGCGCGGAATGCCCAGGCGCGCGTACATCGCCTCGCCCACTGCGAAGCGGCGGTCGCGGTAGGGCGCGACCAGCTCGCGCGGGTAGATGTCGTACTCGCTGCCTTCGCCGGCGGGCGCTTCCTTCACGCGCGTGCGCATGATGGCCTTGAGCTCTGCGAGTTTCTCGCCGCCCACCACGTGCAGGTGCCAGGGCTGCAGGTTGCCGCCCGAAGGCGCGCGCAGCGCCTGTTCGATCACGCGGCGGATGACTTCGCCGGGCACCGGCGTGTCGAGAAACTCGCGCACCGAGCGGCGGGTGGCGATGGCGTCCTGAACGTTCATTCCAAAGTCCTCTTGGGGGTCGATGCTAGGGGCAACCCTCGGATGGCCTCAATCGTCTCTTCCGACGATGCCGCACGGCATGGCCGCTGCCTAGCATCCGGCCAGCGTACAGGAGACAAGACATGTTCGGATTGATGCAAGACCGCCCGCTGCTGATCTCGTCGCTCATCGACTACGCGGCCACCTTTCATCCGCATGCGGAGATCGTGGGCCGCACCGTCGAGGGGCCGGTGCACCGCACCGACTACGCGCAGATTCAGCGCAGCGCCAAGCAGGTGGCCAATGCGCTGAGGACGCTGGGCATCGAGAGCGGCGACCGCGTGGGCACGCTCGCGTGGAACACCTGGCGCCACCTTGCGCTGTACTTCGGCGTGTCGGGTTCCGGCGCTGTGCTCCACACGGTGAACCCGCGGCTCTTCCCGGAGCAGATCGACTACATCGTCAATCACGCGGAAGACAAGGTGCTGTTCTTCGACACCACCTTCGCGCCGCTGGTGGAGAAGCTCGCGCCGGCGCTGAAGTCGGTGCGCGCCTTCATCGCGATGACCGACCGCGCGCACATGCCGGCCATCGACGTGCCCAACCTGCTGTGCTTCGACGAACTCGTCGGCTCGCAGAGCGAGCAGTACGAGTGGCCCGAGTTCGACGAGCGCACCGCATCGTCGCTCTGCTACACCTCGGGCACCACGGGCAATCCGAAGGGCGTGCTGTATTCGCATCGCTCCACCGTGCTGCACTCGCTGATGGAGTGCGCGCCCGACACCTTCGGCGTCAACTCGCAGATGACGCTGCTGCTCGCGGTGCCGATGTTCCACGCCAACGCATGGGGCATGCCGTATGCGGCGGCGATGACCGGCATGAAGCTGGTCATGCCCGGCCCGCACATGGACGGCCAGAGCCTGTATGAGCTCATGCGCGACGAGAAGGTCGGCTTCTCGCAGGCCGTACCCACCATCTGGCTGATGCTGTTCCAGTACTTCGATGCGCACCCCGAGATCGACACGCGCGCCATCGGCCTCAAGCGCATCGGCGTGGGCGGCGCCGCCACGCCGCGCAGCATGATCGAGCGCTTCGAGCGCGACTTCGGCGCCGACTTCGTGCAGGGCTGGGGCATGACCGAGACCAGCCCCATCGGCGTGATCGGCAACCTGCTGCCCAAGCACCTCTCGATGCCCAAAGAAGAGCAGACGCGCGTGAAGATGCGCCAGGGCCGCGGCGTGTGGGGCGTGGAGCTGAAGATCGTGGGAGAGGACGGCCAGCGCCTGCCGCACGACGGCAAGGCCTTCGGCCATCTGCACGTGCGCGGTCCGTGGATCGCGAGCGGTTACTTCAAGGGCGAGGGCGGATCGGTGCTCGACGCCGAAGGCTTCTTTCCGACGGGCGACGTGGCCAACATCGACGAGGACGGCTATGTGCAGCTGGTCGATCGCGCGAAGGACGTCATCAAGTCGGGCGGCGAGTGGATCTCGTCCATCGACCTCGAGAACGCGGCGAGCCTGCACCCCGCGGTGGCCGAGGCGGCGGTGATCGGCATCGCGCATCCGAAGTGGCAGGAGCGTCCGCTGCTCATCGTGGTGAAGCGTGCGGGCATGGAGGCCACTCGCGAGGAACTGCTCACATTCCTCGCCGAGCGCGTCGTGAAATGGTGGCTACCGGAAGACGTGGTCTTCGTCGACAGCCTGCCGCATACGGCCACCGGCAAATTGCTGAAGACAAAGCTGCGCGAACAGTTCAAAGGTTACGTTGCGACGACATCCGTTTGACAGTTCAGTGACTTGTTAGAGTTTTCTGTGGACAACTCTGTGAGTTGTGGGTGGAGGCTGGGAGGCGGAGCGAGAACTGGCGTGGCTTCCCACCACGTTGCCTCTTGAATAGGCACCAGGATCGGTGTGCTCGCCGCGTGTAGACCAAAGGCCCAGGGCACGCGCGAATGTATGCAAACCGGAGGGCTCGGCGCATGCCGGCCCGTTCGCGATCTTCCGGATGCCGCGAAACTACTTGGCGGCGCCACGCGCGAGTTGCGCCCGTCCGAACGGTGTGATGCGCCGGATCACGGCGAGCTCCTGCGGCGATCCGCCGGCGTCCTTCCAGGCGAGCCCGGGGCTGATGGCCGCATCGACGAACCCGGCCTGCTTCAGTACGTCGACGCAGCTGATCTCCTGCGGGTCCTCCACCCGCAGGGGGAAGGCCGAACGTTCTATGGCGCGCAGGTAGTCCAGTGGCTCCAGGCGCGTCTTCGCCTTCTTTCTTCTCGATGCCGGGTCGGTGCCGCCGCGGTGGCCGCGCAGCTTTTCGATCTCGGCATGCCCTTCCTCCGTGATGCAGACCACCAGCGCCGCCTGCGCCAGCCTGTAGCTGCCGTGGTCGGTGTCGAAGGCCGGATCGATGGCGGCTTCGATGAGGCCGGTGGCCTTCAGGACGGACACGCGCCGCACGTCCTGCGCGTCGGTCACGTGCATCGGCAGGTTGGCATGCTCCAGATGGAGAAGGTATCTGAGCGGCACTGAAGGACCCCTGTGATCACCTCCCTCGGCCTTCGATGCCGCGCCGTGCCGACCAGCCGGAGCCGGGACGGCGAGATCGCCTCCCGGCACCCTGGACAACTCATGCGCCCCGGGGAACCCCGGCCCACGAAGGAGCCGGCCGGCGAGGGGATGGATTGTGAATATTTGTCAACAATTCTTCTGATCTCCGGGGGTGAGCGCCATCACCGAAAAAGGGTATTCCCTCTGGCCTGTCCAGGCGCAAGGGGGCTGGCCGCGCGGGGCGGATTCAGTGCTTGTGCCCGCCATGCCCCGCCGGCTGCGCCGAGGCATTCAGCGCCCGCACCGGCGCCTTCACCTCCAGCGTCTCGCGCTTGCCGTCCTTGCCCTCGAAGGTGAGCGTGAGCGGTACGGTGTCGCCTTCCTTCACCTGCTGCTTGAGGTCGAGCAGCATCACGTGATAGCCGCCGGGCTTGAGCTCGACGGTCTTGCCGGCCGGCAGCTCGAGCTCGGGGATCTGGCGCATGCGCATCACGTTGTCCTGCATGGCCATCTCGTGCACTTCGACGACCGGCGTGACGGGCGAGCTGGCCGAGACCAGCTTCGTGTCTTTCGCGGCGCTGAGCTGCATGAACGCGCCGGTGGCCTTCTGCTGCGGCACGGTGGCGCGCACCCATGCGTCCTTGACGGTGACCTGCGCGTTCGCCGCATGCGCGGTGAGCAGCGCGGCGCTGGTGATGGCGAGGATGTGTGCGATACGGTTCTTCATGATCTTGATCTCCTTGGTTTGAATCTGTGTGCGATGGCGCAGGCCCTCAGGCGGACCGCAGGATCTTGCGCAGGTCTTCGGCGCACTCCTGCGCGCTCTGCTCGTGGCGCAGCACGATGCGGATCTTGCCCTTGGGGTCGAACACATAGCTGAAGGCCGAATGGTCCATGGTGTACGAGGAGCCGGTGGGCACCTTCCGGTAGAACACCTTGAAGTCCTTCGCGGTCTCGCTGGTTCGCTGCATGTCGCCGTACAGGCCGATGAAGCTCGGGTCGAAGGCCTGCGTGTAGGCCTTGAGCACGACGGGCGAGTCGCGCTCGGGATCGACGGTGACGAAGATCACCTGCAGGCGCTCGCCGTCGCTGCCGAGCAGCTTCCTGATCTCGGCCGCGCGCACGAGGGCGGTGGGGCAGACGTCGGGGCATTGGGTGAAGCCGAAGAACATCATCACGGCCTTGCCCTTGAAGTCGGCCAGCGTGCGCTCGCGGCCGTCGGCGTCGGCCAGGCGGAAGTCTGTCGCGTAGCTGGCGCCGGTGATGTCGACGCCGTTGAAGCGGGTGGGCAGCACCTTGTCGCAGGCCGCGAGGGTCGTGAGCGCGGCGAGGCTGCCGCCAGAGAGCAGCAGGCGGCGACGCGTCGGCTGGATGGATTCTTTTCTGGTCATTGAATGGACTCGCTCCGGCGCCTGTCGGGGCGCCGATGGATTCGTTGCACAAGCGCATGCGATGGATGGGCGACAGGCCTCGTATGGAGGCCCGCCGCGGCATCACGCGTGCGGGAACTGGGGAAGAAGCCTCAGAGGAGCGAGGGAGGCCCGCGTGCCGGCAGCGGGGCCGCGGTGGCTGCTGCGATGTGCGCGGACGGAGTCGGCCGTGGCACGCGGGCCGCCGGCGGGAGCACCGGCAGCTCGACGATGGGCGTGGTCGCCGGCGGGGCGCCGGTGAGCACGCACAGCGGGCAGTCCATGTGGCCCGCGCCCAGCTCCTGCGCGCCGTCGTCGGTGTGCACGATGGCCTTGAGCGATCCGGCGTTCGAGCAGACCAGTTCCACCGCCTGCGGATGCACGAGCGGGGAAGCGACGGCCGCGCCGAGCGACAGCGCGAACCACAGCAGCACCCACCGGATCAGCCCGGCGGCCGGGCGCCGCAATCCCTTGCCGAGGCGGTCAGGCGTGGGTCGAAGGGGTGGCGCAGGCATTGTCCGGATTATCGGCCAGCCTCGCGCGGCAAAGAAAAAAGCCTTGCAAGTCGTTGACCTGCAAGGCTTTTTCGGTTGTTTTGGTGGCTCTTCACGGACTCGAACCGCGGACCTGTGGATTATGATTCCATCGCTCTAACCGACTGAGCTAAAGAGCCGTTCGGTGTGTTGCTCACCGAGCCTGCGATTATAGCCCAGACTTTTGCGGCCGCTCAACCACCCGCCGGCAACCTGCCCAATTCTTCGGAAACCAGCCGCACGATCAGCTTGTCCAGCGTCTGCACCGAATAGTTGCCGACGTCGTGCACGGTCTGCGTTCCCGGGCCGCTCGCCGGGTTGGCCGCGTCCTTGTAGGTGAGGAACACGAAGCGCCCGCCGGTGTACTGCGCAATCTGGCGCTGGATGTATTCGCCCTGCTTGTCCAGGCCCGATGCGCCCACGCTGAACACCTTGATGCCCTTGCCCAGCGCGGCGACCATGTCGTCGTCGTATTGCGGGCCGCCGTAGTCGAGGTGCGGCGGCGCGTCGGCCAGAAGCACCACGAGGCGCGTGGTGTCGTTGCCGCGCCAGCTCAGCTTGTGGACGGTTTCGTTGAGCGCCTCGTTCATCGCCTCGGGGTAGTCGCCGCCGCCCGCGGCGCGCAGCGCGTCCAGCACGCCCTGAAAGCCGTCGAGGTCGTTGGTGAAGTCGTGGCGGCGCACGAGGAACTCGTCGCCGCGGTCGCGATACGCCACGAGGCCGAAGCAAGTGTCGGGGCGGCTGGGCAGCCGGGCGACCTGGTCGGCGATGGTGCGCAGGGTGGCCTTGAGCTTGGCGATCTCGTCATCCATCGAGCCGGTGGCGTCGATCAGGAAGACCAGGTCGAGCCTCGCGCGCGCGGGCACGGCGCCCGGCTTGCCGCCCAGCACCACGTCGACCGCGTTCTTCTGGCCGCGCTGCAGAAAAACGGTGCTCTGGCGGCCGTTCTTGCGCACGGTGACTTCATAGACCGCGCTGTGTGCCTTGTCGAAGGCGTTCGGATGCAGCCACGCGCGCCCGCCCGCATCGGTGCGGGCCCACATGGCAGCGCCGTTGGCGGCTTGCACGGCCACTTCGGCATCGGGCACGACCGCGCCGCGCGCATCGCGCACCTGCAGCAGGTAGCGCACGCTGATGTCGCGCTCGCGATGGGGGACCTGCGTGCGGCCGTGGAAGGCCAGGTATTCGCTGAAGTCGGCGTTGTCGTCGACCATGCCGGCGGTGACGGGTTCGTTGGCCGGGCGCTGGGCTTGCACAGGCGCTTGAAGCTCGCCGGCCGCGCGAGCCGCGGGGGCGGGCGCGACGGGTGCTACCGGGGCCGGCGGCGCCTCCGCGATGGCATCCGCGAGAGCTGCTCCAGCCGGTGCCGACTTGGCCGCTGGCGTCGCCATCGGCTTTGGCGTCGTGGGCGAAGGCACGACCGCAGGGCTCGCCCTGTATTCCTTCGACAGCTCGGCGTACCTGCGCTCTTCCCGCGCGCCCGAGACGCGCGGCATGCCTGGCGTCTCGTAGGTCCGTACCGGCCGTGCGCAGTGCGTGGCGGAAGGGGCATCGAAGTTCGGCACCGTCTGCGTCGGCAGCGTGCGGCTGTCGGGCGCGGGTGTCGGCCAGCGCACGGAGCTTCCGATGGCGGGCATTTCGGTGGCGCCGCTGGCGCCCAGCAGCAGCTGGGCGCACAGCAGCACGACGAGCGGGCGGCTGAACCGGTAAACGAAAGGCTGGGTCATGGAAGCACTCCGGGTGGTTGGGTGCTGGCTGATACGGCCTGCTTGCGCCGTCGGGGTTAGCCGGCTGCGAATTTTTTTGCCGCCTCGAACCCCGGTGCGCCTCTTCGCCCGTACAAGCTCGGGTGAAAATCCTCCGATGTCCGCGCTTCCCCGCGCCCCTTCAGCCAAGAACGCCCCCGAGCGCCAGGCCATGCCCGACGATCAGTTGATGCTGGCCTATGCGCAGGGCGACGCTGCCGCGTTCGACGTGCTCTACGCGCGCCACGAGGGCGGGCTGTTCCGCTTCGTCAAGCGTCTGCTGGGTGCGCGGCTCGCGGCGCAGGCCGACGAAGTGTTCCAGGACACCTGGGTGCGGATCATCTCGGCGCGCGAGAGCTTCTCGCCGCAGGGCGCGACGTGGCGCACCTGGGCTTTCACCATCGCGCACAACCTGGCCATGGACCGCCTGCGCGTGAGCGGGCGCGAAGTGACGCTCCAAGCGCATGCGGACGATGACGACAGCCCCGTGCCCACGCTCGAACACGGCGTGCGCGGCGCGGCGGCCGATGCGGCGTCGCATCCCTCGGCGGAGGAGCTCGCGTTCTGGCGCGCCGCGGGCCGCCGCCTGCTCGCCTGCCTGGACGAACTCCCGGCCGAGCAGCGCGCCGCGTTCCTGCTGCATCACGAAGACGGCCTGACCGTCGAGGCGCTGGCCGCGAGCCTGGAGATCGGCTTCGAGACCGTGCGCAGCAGGCTGCGCTACGGCCTGCAGAAACTGCGCGGCTGCATGGAACGCTACCTGTCGGTGCTGGAGAAGCGGGCATGAGCGGCGGCAACGAAAACTCCAACTTCGACGACCTGCGCGACCCGGCGTTGCGCCGCGCGCTCGACCATGCGCCAGACAGCGAGGCCACGCCCCATCCGCGCACGCGCGAGGCGATCCTGAAGATGGCGCACAACCTCGCCGCCGCGCCTGCGAACGCAGGCCCCGCGGCCAACAACGCGAGCGCCGCGCCCTGGTGGCGCCGTCTCTTCGGTGGCGGCGGGCCGCATGCGCGCATGCCGTGGAATGCCGCCTTCGCCACCGTGCTGGTTGCCGCCTTCGTGACGGTGCTCTGGCACAAGGAGCCCGTGCCGGATGCGCGGCTCGATGGCGAGGCGCGGGTGGGCGAAGCGACTGCGCCGGCGCCGGCACAAGCACCTGCAGCGCTGCCCGCACCAGCACCAGCACCAGCTACCCCGGCCGCGCCTGCCGCACCGGCTGCACCGAAGCCAGCCGCGCCTCCAGCAAAGGCAGCCACTGCACAGGCGGAGACGCAGGCAGCGCCCGCAGCGGCGGCGCCTGCTCCCGCTCCCGCCAGAGCGCCCGCAGCACCTGCACCTGAATCGGAACAGCGCGCCAGGATCGCGCGCGAGTCGGCAGACTCTTCAGCCAAAAGGGCGCCCAAGGAGGCCGCCAACACGGCGAGCGTGGATGCCGCACGGAAAGCCGAGCCGGCGCCCCCGCTCCTGCAGGCGGCGCCTGCCGCACCTGTTGCTCCGGTTGCCCCGGCTGCTCCGGCTCCCGTCTCGCCGTCTGCATCGATCGCACCGGCTCCGCCGCCTCCGGTCGTCGCCGAGCAGGCTGCGCCGGCACCGCTTCCCGCTCCCATCGCCCGCGATGAGCGTCGTGAAGCGCAAACGGAGGGGGAACAGCGGCGCCGTGCCTACGCGGCGGGTGCGCCTGCTGTGCCGCCGCCGGCCGCGGTTCCTGCGCCCGCACCTGGCGCCGCGCCGGCGTATCGCGAACCGCTTCAGGATTCCGCGCCCGTGCTCGCGCAGCAGGACAACGCCCGCACGGGTTCCTCCGGCGCGGTGCGTCCATCCGCGCCGGCTCCTTCGGCGGCCAAGGCCATCGCGCCGCGAAGCGCGGCGCCTTTCTCGGCGCTGGATCGTTGGACTTCCCTGGGCTTCACGCGCAACGGCGAGAGCGTGCGCCGCGAGCGCGGCGACATCGAAGGCTTGGCGGCGCTGGTGGGCACCGTGGCGCGATCGGCCACGGCGCCCGACGAGCCGCTGGCCGCGCCGGTGGAGGCGCGGCTCGAGCTCTATCGGGGGAAGTCGCTGGTCGCGGTGATGGAGATCGCCGGCGACCAGGTGCGCTGGACGCCGCAGCCCGGCGGCGCGGCGCTGGTCGGCACGCCGCCGGCCCAGGCGCTCGACGCGCTGCGTTCGCTGCTGCAGCGCTGACTGAGCAATTCCGCCGTCAGGCGTTCTTGAAGTCGGGCTGGCGCTTGGTCAGGAAGGCGTCCATGCCTTCCTTCTGGTCCTGCGTGGCGAACAGCGCGTGGAACAGGCGGCGCTCGAACATCACGCCGTCGCTCAGGCCGCTCTCGAAGGCGCGGTTGACCGATTCCTTGGCCGCCATCACCGAGATCTGCGAGAAGCCGCAGATCACCAGCGCCGCGCCCAGTGCCTCGTCGGCGAGCTTCTCGTAAGGCACCACGCGGCTGACGAGGCCGGCGCGCTCGGCTTCGGCCGCGTCCATCATGCGGGCAGTGAGCACCATGTCCATGGCCTTGCTCTTGCCCACCGCGCGCGGCAGGCGCTGCGTGCCGCCGGCGCCGGGGATCACGCCGATCTTGATCTCGGGCTGGCCGAACCTGGCGTTGTCGGCCGCGATGATGAAGTCGCACATCATCGCCAGCTCGCAGCCGCCGCCGAGCGCGAAGCCGGCCACCGCGCCGATCACCGGCTTGCGGATGGAGCGGATGGTTTCCCAGTTGCGGGTGATGTAGTCGCCCTTGTAGGTGTCGATGAAGCTGTACTTGGCCATCGCCGCGATGTCGGCGCCGGCGGCGAAGGCGCGCTCGCTGCCCGTGAGGATGATGCAGCCGATGGCGTCGTCGGCATCGAAGGCCTTCAGGGCCTGGCCCAGCTCGGTCATGAGCGCGTCGTTCAGCGCGTTCAGGGCCTTGGGGCGGTTGAGGGTGATGATGCCGACCTTGCCTGCTTCGGTCCGCACTTCGATGTTTTCGTAGCTCATGGTGTCTCCGGGGGGAACGGGAAAGGGGAAGAAAAACGCGCTTCACTATACCCAGCATGGCCGGCGGGGTGATCCGCTGCGGATTGCTTCAATTGAGAATTGCTCTCATCTAGAATGCCCGCCATGGAGTTCCCGATGCAAGAACATGCCGTGTTGCTGCGGGCCTATGCCCGCGTTCAGGAGCGCTGCTCGCGCCTGCTGGTCGAGCAGGCAGCCCTGGTCGAAAAGCTCGAAGCGCAGATCGTGCGGCTGCGCGGCGCGCTGGTGGCGCGGGATTCGGCCATCGCCATCGTGCGCGAGGAGCTCGCGGCGCGAGCCTCCGCGGGCGGTGCGCTGCCGAAGCGGCTGCATGCGCTGCTGATGCCGGGCAGCAAGCGCCACCTGAAGCCGTCGGAGGCGCCTGCGCCGGCCGACCTGCGCGAGAAGGCGGTGCTGTGCGTGGGGCAGGGCGACGAGGCGCCGACCTCGCTCGCGCGCCAGCTGGTGGAGATCGCCGGTGGCCGCTACCTGCATCACGACGGCGGCGACGAGGCGGACGACGCCGCGCTCGAAGCCAGCCTGCGCGCGGCCGATCTCGTGATCTGCCAGACCGGGTGCGTGAGCCACGGCGCCTACTGGCGCGTGCAGGACCACTGCCGGCGCACCGGCAAGCCCTGCGTGCTGGTGGGCGAACCCCAGCCGATGATGTTCGTGCGCCACCCCGTGGTGGCAGGAGAAAACGGTTAGGGCCTGTTCACACTATTTCCGGGGTCGCGAAGGGCAGACAGGGCGGGCCAATCAAGGCGCGCGACGACGCGTGTGCATGAGCACACGCTAGGAGTGCAACGCCGAGTGGCCCGCCCTGGCTGCCCTTCCCGCAGGGTTGGCGTTACAAGGGGCCGTCTGCGGCGTTGCCCGCGCTTGCAAGGCGAAAGCCCTGCTGCGCGCGGGCGCCTTGCAGCCAGCCCCTTGTAACGCCAACGCGACCCCGGAAATAGTGTGAACAGGCCCTATCCGCCCAGCCAGCCCGTCACTTTGCCGGCATCGTGCGAGAACAGCCGCCAGGTGGTCACCCCGGTCGGCAGCGCCAGCGGTAGCCTGATCAGCTTGCGGTCGCGCGCCACGATGGCGGTGCACTTCGTCGCATCGCCCAGGTAGAGCGCCAGGTCGTCGAGCTTGGCGATGCGCCAGGCCTGCGCCGGTCGCTGCTGGCCCTTCCTGCCGGATGCGGGCAGCTCGATGCCGATCCACTCGTCGTTGGCAGAGAAGCCGGCCTTCTCGGCGGCGCCGCCGCGCAGCACCACCTTCACCTGCACGCCGCCGTTGGCTTCGGCCACGCGCAGGCCCAGCGCCTGCGCCGGCTGAGACGGGTCTTCGAGCGTGGCCACGCCGTGCGAGCGCAGCAGCAGCGAGAGCGGGAGCTCTTCCGTCGAATGCACCCAGCGCGCCAGTTCCTGCCCGTACGAGCGGCCGCCCACCGCTTCGAGCGCGGCTGCGATGTCTTCCTCGCTGATCGGCCCGCCCTCGCTGTGCTTCCACAGATGGCGCATCACGTCGTCGAGCGTGCCCTTGCCTTCGTGGCGCAGCGTGAGATCGAGGCACAGCGCCACCAGCGCGCCCTTGGTGTAGTAGCTCACCGTGCTGTTGGGCGTCTGCTCGTCCTGGCGGTAGTACTTGACCCAGGCGTCGAAGCTCGCGTCGGCCACCGGCTGCACCAGCCGGCCGGGCGTCTGCATGACCTGGTTGATGGTCTTGTTCAGCAGCCGCAGGTAGCCCGCGTCGTCGATGCGCCCGGCGCGCCGCAGCAGCAGGTCGTCGTAATAGCTGGTGAAGCCTTCGAAGAACCACAGCAGCTGCGTGTAGTTCTCCTGGCTGTAGTCGTAGCGCGCGAACTCCGCCGGCCGCATGCGCTTGACGTTCCAGGTGTGGAAGTACTCGTGGCTGATGAGCCCCAGCAGCGTGGTGTAGCCATCGGGCTGCTTCTTCTTCTCGCCCAGTTGCGGCAGGTCGCGCCGGTTGCAGATCAGCGCGGTGGAATGGCGATGCTCGAGCCCGCCATAGCCGTCGTCGACCACGTTGAGCATGAACACGTAGCGGTCGATCGGCGGCTTCGCACCGCCGCGCTTGCCGACCTTGTCGCCGTGCCAGAAGCGCATCTCGGCTTCGCAGATGGCCTTGGTGTCGGCGATGAGCCTGTCGCCGTCGAACGAGGCGGCTGCGCCGGCCACCACGAAGCGGTGCGGCACGCCGCAGGCTTCGAAGTCGGCGCTCCAGAAGGCGCCCATCTCGACGGGGCTGTCGGCCAGCTCGTCGTAGCCCGACGCGATGTAACTGCCGAAGCCGTACTTGTCGGCCTTCAGCGGCACGAGCGCGGTGGCGCACGACCAGCGCGGGCTGTCGCCATCGACATGCGCGGGCGCGACGATCTCCATCGCGTGCGGCGATTCGGTCTGTCCCTCGACGCGCAGGCACACGCTGGTGCCGTTGAAGAAGCCGCGCTCGGCGTCGAGCCAGGCGGTGCGCACCGAGTTGTCGTACGCGCAGACCTGGTAGTTCAGCACCAGCGGCTGCCCGGGTGTGCATTCGACCAGCCAGCTGCATTTGTCGAGCTGCGTCAGCACCGGCTTGCGGCGGCCCTGCGTGGCGCGCAGGCCCTGCAGGTTCTTCGCGAATTCGCGCACCAGGTAGCTGCCAGGAATCCATACCGGCAGCGACACGCGCTGCTGCGCGGCGGGCGCGTCGATGGTGAGGGTGACGCCGAACAGGTGCGCGTGCGGGTCGGCGCATTCGACGCGGTAGTGCACGCCTGCCGCGTGCCGCGCTGGGGCCTTCGTCGCCATCAGCTGGACGACGCGGCGAGTTGCTTCTCGACCTGCTCCGCGGGAATGGCACCCGGCGTGCGCGTGCCGTCGCTGAAGATCAGCGTGGGCGTGCCGGTGATGTTGTACTTGCGGCCGAAGTCGACGTTGCGCTGCAGCGCGGTCACGTCGCAGCTCGAGGGCGCGGTGGCCGGGCGGGTGCTCGATTCCATCCAGTCGCTCCAGGCCTTGCCCTTGTCCTTGCTGCACCAGATGTCGCGCGACTTGACGTTCGAATCGGGGCCGAGCACCGGGTACAGGAACAGGTACACGGTGACGTTGTCGACCGTCTTCATGTCCTTCTCGAAGCGCTTGCAGTAGCCGCAGTTCGGGTCTTCGAACACGGCCAGCTTGCGCTTGCCGTTGCCGCGCACGATCTTGATCGAGTCCTTCAGCGGCAACTGGTCGAAGGCGACGGCGCTGAGCTTCTCGACGCGCTCCTCGGTCAGGTTCTTGCGCGCCTTCACGTCGATCAGGTTGCCCTGGAAGAGGTAGTTGCCCTGCTCGTCGGTGTAGAAGATCTGCGAGCCGTTCACGCGCACTTCGTACACGCCCGGGACCGGCGACTTCGACACCTCGTCGATGGCCGGGAACTGCGGAATGCGCGAGGGCAGGTTCTTGCGGATCTCGGCTTCGCCCGCGGTGGCGGCCACGACCGCGCCGAGCGTGCAGGCGGCGAGAAGAAGGTTGCGTACGAGTGTCATCGGAAGTCCGTTTGTTCGGTCGGGATTCAGTCGAAGGGGTAGGGCCTCAGGCCTTCAGGCCCATGGCCTGCGCGGTGATCCAGTGCTTGACGAGGCGCGTGCGGTCGAAACCGCGCATGCCCCAGTTGCGCAAGGCCTGCAGCGGGCCCAGGTCGTGCGCGAAGAGCTGCTGCAGCCCGTCGGTCGCGAGGCTCATCTGCAGCACGTCGGTGCGGCGGGCGCGCTCGTAGCGGCGCATTAGCCGAGCATCGCCCACGCTGCGCCAGTAGTCGCGGTTCTTGATCACGCAGGCCAGCTCGGCGGCGTCGGCCAGTCCCAGGTTCAGGCCCTGGCCGGCGAGCGGGTGCACCGTGTGCGCGGCGTCGCCCGCCAGCGCCCACGAGCGGTTCGGCTGGCCGGGCATGGCACCGGTCCAGCGGTCGGCGATGGCGCGGGCCAGCGGCCAGGCGGAGCGCTCGCTGGTGAGCCGGAGCGCGCCGAGCGCGTTGTGGCTGGCCTCGGTGACCGCGGCGGCGAACTCTTCGTCGCCCTGCGCGAGAAGCTCGGGCGCTCGCAGCTGGTCGGCCGACCACACCAGCGCGACCGTCCTGCCGTGCGTGCCGTCCAGCGGCAGCAGCGCGAGCACCTCGCCCTTGTCGTTGAACCACTGGCGAGCGATGCCGTCGTGCGACTGCACTGCTTCCAGCCGGGCCGCGATGGCGTGCTGCGGATAGCGAGTGACCTCGTAGCTCACGCCGAGGGCCTCGCGCGTGGTGCTGGCCTTGCCCTCGCACACCACGGTCAGCGGCGCGGCCACGGGCTCGGCCACGACTTCGATCTGGGGCTGGAAGCGCACAGCGTCGGCCAGCTGCTTTTCGAGCGCGGGCACGTCGACGATCCAGGCCAGTGCATCGACCTTCTGGCGTGCGGCGCTGAACTGCACCCGGCCGCCTTCGTCGCCATGCACCAGCATTTCGCGCACGGCCGTGGCGTGGGCCGCATCGGGCCAGGCGCGCAGAGATTCGAGCAGCGCGCGGGAGGCGGTATTGAGCGCGTAGGCGCGGATGTCTTCCTTGCCCTGCGCGGCCGGCGGCACCACCAGCGCGACGCGCACGCGCTCGCGGGCGAGCAGCAGGGCCAGCGTACGGCCGACGATGCCGGCGCCGCGAATGCAAACTTCTGGGGGGAGAGCCATCGAAGGATTGTAGGAGTTGCCCGTCCGGCGCGGACCCGGGGTCTTTTCCCGGTGGCCCACGGTCTTGCCGCCGCTGCGATACGGGACAATCGCGGCCGAATTCCAAGGAAACCCCACCGTGTCCGCTTCCCAGCCCGCCTTCGATCTCCAGGCCACCATCTCGCGCCTGTTCGTCTACCCAGTGAAATCCTGCGCCGGCGTCGAGCTTCCCGAAATGCTGCTGACCGAGACGGGGCTGGAGTTCGACCGCGCCTGGATGGTGGTCGACGCGCAGGGCGAGTTCGTCACCCAGCGGCAGCTGCCGCGCATGGCGCTGATCAAGCCGCAGATGAAGCACACCGAAGTGGTGCTGCGCGCGCCCGGCATGCTGGCGCTGCACCTGGCCTTCGACCGGGTCGAGAAGCCGGTGCGGGTTCGCGTGTGGAAGGACGAAGTCGCCGCCTACGACATGGGCGACATCGCCGCGCAATGGTTCAGCGACTTCCTCTCGGAGCCCGGCAAGCCGCAGACCTTGCGCCTGGTGCGCTTCGACCCCGAGCACAGGCGCCTGTCGAGCATGAAGTGGACCGACGGCGTGGAGGCGCAGACGCAGTTCGCCGACGGCTACGCGCTGCTGGTGGCGAGCGAAGGCTCGCTCGCCGAGCTCAACGACCGTCTCGCGGCGCAGGGCCATGGCGCCGTGGGCATCGAGCGCTTCCGCCCGAACATCGTGCTCGCCGGCATCGAGTCGCACGACGAGGACCGCGTCGACGCGCTGCACATCACGACCGGCGAGGGCGAGGCCGAGCTGCGCCCCGTCAAGCCCTGCACGCGCTGCCCGATTCCCGACATCGACCCGGCGACCGCGCTGAGCAGTCCGGAAGTCGGCAACACGCTGCGCACATACCGCGCCGACGCGCGCGTGGACGGCGGCATCACCTTCGGCATGAACTGCATCGTGATCCAGGGCGTGGAGCACACGCTCAAGGTCGGGCAGCCGGTGGGCGCGAACTACAAGTTCGAATGAAAGTCGGCGCCCGGTTGGCGCCTCAGAACTTCACCCCTGCGATCAGGATGATGTTCGCGTAGGGCGTGCATTCGCCCGTGCGCACCATGGCGCGGGCCTTCGCGGTACGGCGCTTGAATTCCTCGTGCGACACCGTCTGGGGCTCGATGCCCAGCGATCGCGGATACCAGCCGGGCAGCTTCTTCGCATCGCCGAGCGCTTCGTCGGCAATCACGATGGCTTCCACCTGCATCTCCGACAGCACCGCCTGCAGCACCTCGTCGAGCGTCGGCACGCCGCGCGCCACCGCAAGGTCGATGCGGCGCGGGCCGTCGGGAATGGGCAGGCCGGCGTCGCCGAGCACGAGCATGTCGCCATGGCCCAGCGAGGCGATCACGTGGGAGAGTTCGGCGTGCAGCAGGGCGGTGCGTTTCAAAGCTTGATCCAGTCGGGGGGCATGGGGCTGCGCAGCACGGCATCGCGCTGCGGAATGGAGGGCTGGGCGCCCGGCTGCTGGATGCACAGTGCCGCTGCGCGGATTCCGAGACGTACGGCCTCGTCGAAGCCCTGGCCTTCGCCCAGCGCGACGGCGAGGGCGCCCAGGAATGTGTCGCCGGCCGCCGTCGTGTCGACCGCCTGCACCTTCGGTGCCGGATGATGGCGCGCGCCGTCGGCATCGACGGCCACCGCGCCGCGCGAGCCCAGCGTGACGACCACGCGCGCGATGCCCTTGGCACGCAGTGCCTGGCCCGCATGCGCGGCCTCCTCGGGGCTGTCGGCGGATTGGCCGCAAAGCGTCTGTGCCTCGATCTCGTTGACCACCAGCGTGTCGATCTTCGGCCACAGAGGCTCGGCGATGGCCTGCACGGGCGAAGGGTTCAGCAGCACCTTGCAGCCCGCCTCGTGCGCCACCGCGATGGCGCGCGCGACCTGGTCGAGCGGCGTCTCGAATTGCGCCACCAGGAAGGCGGCGCCCTGCACCTGCTGCTTCAGCGCGGCCTCGTCGGCCTCCAGCCAGGCGTTGGCGCCGGGGATCATCACGATGCGGTTCTGCCCGCTGTCTTCCACCAGGATCAGCGCCGTGCCGGTGGGCTCGCCCGCAACGGTGCGCAGGGAAGCGATGTCGATGCCGTCGCGCTCCAGCGAATCGCGCAGCGCCTTGCCGTGCGCGTCGTCGCCGACGCAGCCGATCATGCGCACGCTGCCGCCCTGGCGCGCGCAGCTCACCGCCTGATTGGCGCCCTTGCCGCCGGGGATGTCGGCGATCGAATGGCCCAGCAGGGTCTCGCCCGCGGCCGGCGCGTGCGGTACGCGCACGACCAGGTCCATGTTGAGGCTGCCGAACACCACGATGCGCGGTGCCGCGGCACGGCCATCGGTGCTGCTGCTGGAAGAAGGCTTCAGGCTCACGAGGTGCGGGACTTTCGGGGTTGCTGGGAGGGCGTTTCGGCGGCAGCCGGCGCGGGAGCGGGGGCTTCGCGGAAGCTCGCGTGGCGCGCAGTGGAGGCGCGCACGCACAGCTCGGGCTGCAGCACCACCTTGCGCGCGTCGCGGCGCTTGCCGCCCACGCGCTCCAGCAGCATGTCGACCGCCAGCGCGCCGATGCGCTCCTTGGGCTGAGCCACGGTGGTGAGCGCGGGGCTGGTGTAGGCCGAGAGTTCGATGTCGTCGAAGCCGACGATCGAGAGCTCGTCGGGCACGCGCACGCCGCTCTCGTGCGCCGCGCGCAATGCGCCGATGGCCATCAGGTCGTTGCAGACGAACACGGCCGAGGGCTTCTGCTCGGTGCGCAGGATGGCGTGCATCGCCTCGTAGCCGCCCTGGCTGGTGAAGCCGCCGCGCCACAGCAGCGAATCGGTGCTGGCGATGCCGGGCGCGGCACCGGCTTCGGCCAGCGCCATGCGCCATCCCTCGATGCGCTGCTCGCTGGGCATCACGCCCACCGGCCCGCCGATGCAGGCGATGCGCTTGTGGCCCAGCGACAGCAGGTGCCGCACGGCGAGCAGGCCGCCCTGCATGTGGGCGGTCTCGACCAGGTCGCACACGGGGTTGGCGATCTCGCGGTCGACCAGCACGGTCGGCACGCGCAGGCCATTGAGCTGCTTCGCCAGGTCGTTGTCGCCGCTCTCGCCGGTCGACACCACGATCAGCCCGTCGATGCGGCGCTCGGCCAGCACCTGCAGGTAGACGCTCTGGCGGCGGGGCTCGTCGTCGGTGTTGCACAGCACCAGCGTGTAGCCGGCGCCGAAGCAGCGGTCCTCCACAATGCGCACGATCTCGGCGAAATAGGGGTTGGAGCTGTTGGGAATCAGCATGCCCAGCGTCGAGGTGGTGTTGCTCTTGAGGCTGCGCGCCATCGCGTTGGGCACGTAGCCCAGCTCGCGGATGGCGAGCTCCACCCGCTCGCGCACCTTGGCGCTCACGTGGCGCGTGTCGTTGACCACATGCGATACGGTGGTGACCGACACCTCCGCCTTCAGCGCGACGTCCTTGATGGTGGCCATGGTTCTATTCCTCTTGCTGGATGGGCGGCGGCGATCAGGCCAGCCGGCGTTCCGCGCGGCGCTGGCGCAGCGTGTCGATGATCACCGCCACCACGATCACCGCGCCGGTGATGATCCGCTTGCTCGGCTCGCTGGCACCCACCTGCGCGAGGCCGGCTTCCAGCGCCGCGATGATCAGCACGCCGAAGAAGGTGTTGACGACCGAGCCGCGCCCGCCCATCAGGCTGGTGCCGCCGATGACCACGGCCGCGATCACCTGCAGCTCGATGCCCACGCCCGCGTTCGGGTCGGCGGCTTCGAGGCGGGCCGACTGCATCAGGCCCGCGAGGCCGGCCAGCAGCCCGGTGACGGCGAACACGATGATGCGGATGGGGCGCGGATCGACGCCGGCCAGCCGCATCGCCTCTTCATTGGTGCCGATGCCCACCACGTGGCGGCCGAACACGGTGCGCGTGAGCACCATCTGCCCGATGACCACCAGCACCACCGCCAGCACGAAGGCGGCGGAGATGCCCCCGATCCACGGAGCGGCCAGGCCCGAGATGGCGTCGCCCACGTACTGCGTGCGCGAATCGGTCACGAGGTAGGCGCCGCCGCGCACCGCCTCCAGCATGCCCAGCGAGACGATGAAGCTCGGCAGCCGCCAGGCCACCGACACCGCGCCGGTGACCGTGCCGCAGACCAGGCCCGTGGCCAGGCCGAGCGCGGCGGCCAGCGGCACCGAGAGCTTCCATTCGAGGATGGCGGCGGCGGTGACGGCGGCGCTGAGCGCCAGCACCGAGCCCACCGACAGGTCGATGCCCGCGATGATCAGCACGAAGGTCATGCCGACCGCCATCACGGCCAGCGCGGGAATCTCGTTGGCGATGGAGACGAAGGTCTCGCGCGTCAGGAAGTATTCGCTGAGCGAGCCGAAGAGGGCGATCATGCCCACGAGCACGACCGTGAGGCCCAGGTAGGTGCCGAGCTGGCCCTTCAGCGCGGAGGGCGTGGGCGGCGTGTTGGATGTCGTAGAGGCGGCGTTCATGGTGTGTCGGCGGTGACCGGGATCGGATCGGAAACGGGGGATACCGTCGGCGGATTGGCTGCTGCTGCGTGTCCTGTCGCGTCGCTGAATGCCGCGGCCAGCAGCGATTGTTCGGTCCATTCTCCGCGCTCGAACACCGCGACCAGGCGCCCGGCGCTCATCACGCCGATGCGGTCGCACATGGCCATGAGTTCGCGCAGGTCGCTGGACACCATCAGCAGCGCCTTGCCGGCGTCGGTCATGCGGTCGAGCTCGGCGTAGAGGTCGGCGCGCGCGCCCACGTCCACGCCGCGCGTGGGTTCGTCCAGCAGCAGCACCTTGCATTCGCGGTGCAGCCAGCGCGCGAAAACCACCTTCTGCTGGTTGCCGCCGCTGAGCGTGGAAACCGGCTGCTCGATGCTGCGCGAGCGGATGCGCAGCAGTTCCACCAGCTTGCGCGCGATGCCGCGTTCCTTGGCGCCGCGCAGCCACCCGGCGTGCGAGATCGCGCCCAGGTCGCTCAGCGTGGCGTTGACGCGGATCGACTGCGGCAGCAGCAGGCCCTGCGACTTGCGGTCTTCGGTGACCAGGCCGATGCCCGCGCGGATCGCCTGCATCGGCGAGCGCCAGCCCTTGCGGACGTGGTGCGTGGCTTGCCCGTCGGCATGCAGCGTGATCTCGCCGCGGTCGGCGCGGTCTGCTCCGAACAGCAGGCGCACCAGCTCGGTCCGGCCCGAGCCGACCAGGCCGGCCAGGCCCATGACTTCGCCCGCGCGCAGGTTGATGTCGACGTCGCGAACGACCTGCGCCCGGCCGATGCCGCGCGCGCTCAGCAGCACCGGTCCCGCCACGCGGCGGTCGCGACCCTCGTGCTCGTGCACCGCACGGCCCACCATGCGCTGCACCAGTTCGGATTCGCGCACACCGGCCATGGCGCGCACATCCACCAGCCTGCCGTCGCGCAGCACCGCCACGCGGTCGGCGATGCGCTGAAGCTCCTCGAGGCGGTGCGAGACGTAGACGATGGCCACGCCGCGCGCCTTCAGCAGGTCGATCTGCTCGAACAGGTGCGAGGTTTCGCGCGGCGTGAGCATGGCGGTGGGCTCGTCGAGCACCAGCACGCGCGTGTCGTCCTGCAGGTTGCGCGCGATCTCCACCATCTGCTGCTGGCCGATGCCCAGCCGCGCCACGGGCGTGGCCGGGTCGATGTTCTGCATGCCGATCTTGGCGAGCTGGCGCGCGGCCAGCTCGTGCAGCCTGGCCTTGCGTATCCAGCCGGTCTTGTTGGGCAGGCGGTCGAGCAGCAGGTTCTCGGCCACCGACAGCGTGGTGACGAGGCCGAGCTCCTGCATGACCATGCGCACGCCCAGGCGCTCCGCGTCGCGGCGCGAGGTGGGCGCGAAGGGCTTGCCGTCGAGCAGCATCCGGCCGCGCGTGGGCTGCACCAGGCCGCAGACGATCTTCGACAGCGTGCTCTTGCCCGCGCCGTTCTCGCCCGTGAGGGCCAGCACTTCGCCGGGGTTGAGCACGAGCGAGACGTCGTCCAGCACCGGCGCCGCGTAGTCCTTGCCCATGGCGCTCAGGGAGAGCACGGGCAGGGCCGTTGTGAGATTCATGGCGGCGGATGCTGTCAACGTCTGCTCTTTCCGGTTTCTTACTTGGAGTCCTTGGTGACCAGCACCACGTCGGTCTTCACCTCGGCGGGCATTTCCGACTGCTTCTTGTTCTCTGCGAGGGCCTTCAGCGCGGTCTCGATGCCGAACACCGCCTGCTTGGCGGCGAACTGGTCGGCGGTGGCGAGCACGCGGCCGTCCTTCAGCATCGGCTTGATGGCGCCGATGTTGTCGTAGCCGACCACCAGCACCTTGCCAGTCTTGCCGGCGGCCTTGACGGCAGCCACGGCGCCCAGCGCCATGCTGTCGTTGCCCGCGAGCAGCGCCTTCAGGTCGGGGTGCTCGCGCATCATGCCGGCGGCCACGGTATTGCCCTTGTCGATTTCCCACTGGCCCGACTGCACGCCCACCACCGTCACGCCGGCGGCCTTCATCGCGTCCTGGTAGCCCAGCGTGCGCTGCTGCGCATTGAAGGTGGTCGACACGCCTTCGATGATGCCGACCTTGTCGCCCGCCTTCAGTTCTTTGGCGAGCGCGTCGCCCACCAGCTTGGCGCCGGCGCGGTTGTCGGGGCCGACGAAGGGAACCTGGATGCCCTTTTCCTTGAGCGCGGCGGCGTCGAACTGGTTGTCGATGTTGACCACCAGGATGCCCTTGTCGATGGCGGCCTTCACCGCGGGCACCAGCGCTTTCGAATCGGCCGGCGCGATGACCAGCGCGTTGATCTTCTGCGCCACCATCTGCTCGACCATCTTGATCTGCGCGGCGGTGTCGGTTTCGTCCTTGATGCCATTGGCCACCAGCGTGTACTTCGAGGCGTTGGCCTTCTGGTGCGCCTTGGCGCCGTCTTCCATGGTGCGGAAGAACTCATTGGCGAGCGACTTCATGACCAGCGCGACCTTGGGCTTGTCCTGCGCGAAGGCGGGCGTTCCGGCCATGGCTCCCAGCAGCGTCAGTGCGGCAGCGCTTTGCAGGGTACGGCGGGTGAACTTCATGGTGGATGTCTCCTGGGATAGGTTGATCGGAACGGGTGCGCCGGTCTTTGCCGGGGCGCCGATGTTAACTGAGGGAAACGTTTGCGCAAACGTTTGCCGATTGGGTCTTACCCTGATGCATCCGTGGGCTCGAATGCTGTTCGAAGACCTGTCCGGCGGGCGCCAAACCATGCTCGCCTAAAATTCGCGGTTATCCAAGAGGACCTCCCATGAGTTTGCAATGCGGCATCGTCGGCCTGCCCAACGTCGGTAAATCCACTCTTTTCAATGCGCTGACCAAGGCCGGCATCGCGGCGGAGAACTATCCCTTCTGCACCATCGAACCCAACGTGGGCGTGGTGGAAGTGCCCGATCCGCGCCTCGACCAGCTCGCCGAGATCGTCAAGCCCGAGCGCGTGGTTCCCGCCATCGTCGAATTCGTCGACATCGCCGGCCTGGTGGCCGGCGCCAGCACCGGCGAAGGCCTGGGCAACAAGTTCCTGGCCCACATCCGCGAGACCGATGCCACCGTCAATGTGGTGCGCTGCTTCGATGACGACAACGTCGTCCACGTGGCCGGCAAGGTCGACCCGATCTCCGACATCGAAGTCATCCAGACTGAGCTGTGCCTGGCCGACCTCGCCACCGTCGAGAAGGCGCTGGCCCGCCACACCAAGGTGGCCCGTTCGGGCGACAAGGACGCGCAGAAGCTGGTCGGCCTGCTCGAGCGCTGCCAGGCCGCGCTGAACGAGAACACGCCGGTGCGCGCGCTCGAGTTCACCAAGGAAGAGCGCCCGCTGGTCAAGAGCTTCACGCTGATCACCGCCAAGCCCGCGATGTTCGTGGGCAACGTGTCGGAAGACGGCTTCGAGAACAACCCGTACCTCGACCGCCTGCGCGAGTACGCCGCCAAGCAGGGCGCGCCCGTGGTCGCCATCTGCGCCAAGATCGAAGCCGACCTCGCCGAGATGGACGACGAGGACAAGAAGATGTTCCTCGCCGAGATCGGCCAGGAAGAGCCGGGCCTGAACCGCCTGATCCGCGCGGCCTTCAAGCTGCTGGGCCTGCAGACTTACTTCACCGCCGGCGTGAAGGAAGTGCGCGCCTGGACCATCCACATCGGCGACACCGGTCCGCAGGCGGCAGGCGTGATCCACGGCGACTTCGAGAAGGGCTACATCCGCGCCCAGACCATCGCCTTCGAGGACTACATCGCCTACAAGGGCGAGCAGGGCGCGAAGGACGCGGGGAAGATGCGTTCGGAAGGCAAGGAATACGTCGTCAAGGATGGCGACGTGATGAACTTCCTGTTCAGTTCCTGATTCCCGCCGGGTGAAATGCCCCTCTGATGAGCCGTCCCAAGATCGTCATCATTGCGGGCCCCAACGGCGCGGGCAAGACTACCTTCGCCCGCGCCTTCCTTCCGCAGGAGGCGCAGGTTTCGCGTTTCATCAATGCGGATCTGATCGCAGCCGGACTGTCTCCCTTCGCTCCGGAAGCGGAAGCCATCAAGGCCGGTCGGCTGATGCTGGAGGAAATCGCGGAATGCGTCCGTCGGCGGGAGAGCTTCGCTTTCGAAACCACCTTGTCGGGGCTGGGCTATCTGCGTCACATCGGTGCATGGAGAGCCTCGGGCTACCACGTGAGCCTTTTCTTCCTGGCGCTCCCGACGGCAGAATTTGCGATTGCGCGTGTGGCGGAGCGTGTTCGCCAGGGTGGTCATCACATTCCTGAAGACGTGATTCGCCGTCGCTTCGTGTCGGGGCGCAGGAATTTCGACGACAGCTACCGCGGAGCGGTCGATGCCTGGGCTCTGTACGACAACGCCGGTGAAGAGCCGGCACTCATCGAATGGGGAGAAGCACCATGACCAATGAGCAACTGGCACAAGCTAAGGACAAGGATCTTGCGGCTTCGCTGATTGCGATCCGGCGCGCTGCGCGGGCGGCGCGGGAAGCCGCAGTGCGCACCAACACCGCCATCGTGGTGCAGCGAGACCAGAAGCCGGTCCGTGTCACGGCCGACGAGTTGCGCAAAGCCGGCGTGAAGTGAATCGACGGCGCGGGGTTGTTGGATAGACTCCGCGCGCCCTGTCTTCTTCCAGGCCCCGCCCCATGCTCACCGTCCACCACCTCAACAACTCCCGCTCGCAGCGCGTGCTCTGGCTGCTCGAAGAGCTGGAGCTGCCCTACGAGATCGTGCATTACCAGCGCGATCCGCGGACCATGTTGGCGCCCGCTTCGCTGCGGGCCGTTCATCCGCTGGGGAAGTCACCGGTTGTCACGACGGATGACGGACTGACGCTCGCGGAGTCGGGCGCGATCATCGAGACGGTGATCGAGCGCTACGGCAACGGTCGCCTTGCGCCCGCCGCAGGTTCGCTGGAGGCGGTGCGCTATCGCTACTGGCTGCATTTCGCGGAGGGCACGGCGATGTCGCCGCTGCTGATGAAGCTGATCTTCGACCGCATCGAGACGAGCAGGATGCCTTTCTTCGCGCGGCCGGTGGCCAAGGCGATCGCGGCGAAGACGAAGTCGGCGTTCATCCATCCGAACATCGCCAATCATCTGAACTACATGGAAGCCGAGCTCGGCAAGAGCGAGTGGTTCGCCGGCGATGCGTTCACGGGCGCGGACATCCAGCTGAGCTTCGTGGTCGAGGCCGCGCAGGCGCGTGGGGGGCTCGATGCGAAGCGGCCGAAGCTGATGGCGTACCTTGAGCGCATCCACTCGCGTCCTGCGTACAAGCGCGCGCTGGAGCGCGGCGGGCCCTACGAGCTGCTGAACTGAGCCGAGGCGGCGGCTTCAGGATGGAAAGACGTACAGCAGCGCGACCGTCATCGTGACGTAGCGCAGGAATTTCCCGATCGCCATATAGGCCACGCATGGCCAGAACGGCAGCTTGAGCCAGCCCGCCACCGCGCACAGCGGATCGCCCACCAGCGGCAGCCAGCTCAGCAGGCAGGCCTTCGGGCCGAGCTTCTCGAGCCAGCCCAGAACGCGCACATGATGTTTCGAGTGCGAGTATTTGTCGGCCACCTTGTGCGCGCCGTAGCCCATCCACCAGTCGACTGCGCCACCCAGCGTGTTGCCCACTGTCGCGACCGCGATGGCGGGCCAGAACATGTCGGGGTTGAGCTTGAGCAGGCCGAAGAGAAATGGCTCGGAGCCCACCGGCAGAAGCGTCGCCGAGACGAAGGCCGCAACGAACAGCGTGGAGAGGCCGACCTGCGGCAGCGCCAGCAGGGCAAGGAGGGAGTCGAGCCAGGCTTGCATAGGGTCGGCGCAGTATAGGCAGCGCCCGCGCCGCAACCGCGTGGGAGAAAGCCCCGGCGCGCACCGGTATTTGTACGGGGTACCGAGGCGCAAATCGTTTCAGTCGCTGAAATGCGGCGTGGCTACAATCGTGCCTCATTTTTCAGCAGCCGAACGCGCACGCTCCCCTTCCAAATGACCTTGCAGATCGGCAACCACACGCTGGAAAACCGCCTGTTCGTCGCGCCCATGGCCGGCGTGACGGACCGGCCCTTCCGCATGCTGTGCCGCGAGCTCGGCGCGGGCTACGCGGTCAGCGAGATGGTCACCTCGCGCAAGGAACTCTGGGGTTCGCTCAAGACCTCTCGGCGCGCCAACCACGACGGCGAGCCGGGCCCCATCGCGGTGCAGATCGCCGGCACCGACGCGGCCATGATGGCGGAGGCCACGGTCTACAACATCGAGCGCGGCGCGCAGATCATCGACATCAACATGGGCTGCCCGGCCAAGAAGGTCTGCAACAAGTGGGCGGGCTCTGCGCTGATGCGCGACGAGCCGCTGGCACTGGAGATCGTGCAGGCCGTGGTCGACGCGGCGCAGCCCTTCGGCGTGCCTGTCACGCTCAAGATGCGCACCGGCTGGAGCCTGGAGCACCGCAACGCGGTGAAGCTGGCGCGAGACTTCGAATCCGCCGGCGTGCAGATGCTCACCGTGCACGGGCGCACGCGCGAGCAGGGCTACAAGGGCTTCGCCGAGTACGACACCATCGCCGCCGTGAAGGCCGCGGTGCGCGTGCCGGTGGTGGCCAACGGCGATATCAATTCACCCGAGAAGGCGCGCGACGTGCTCGCGGTCACCGGCGCCGACGCGGTGATGGTCGGCCGGGCCGCGCAGGGCCGGCCGTGGATCTTCCGCGAGATCGCGCACTTCCTCGAAACCGGCACGCACCGCGCGCCGCCGCTGGTGGTGGAAGTGCGCCGCTTGCTGCTCGACCATCTGGTGGAGCACTATGCGCTCTACGGCGACTACAGCGGTGTGCGCACGGCGCGCAAGCACATCGGCTGGTACGTGCGCACGCTGCCCGATGGCGAGGCGTTTCGCGCTCGCATGAACACCATCGAGGACTGTGCCGAGCAACTGCGCGCGGTCGGCGACTATTTCGACGGGCTGGCGGACCACATGGACCGCATGCCCGTGCAACGCCCGGCGGACGCAGACGCGCCGGGCGAAGAAGAGGAGGCGGCCTGCGCCGTCCATTGAGAGAGGAAAAGAAGAAGCAATGAGCAAGAAACACATCGAGGACTGCGTGCGCACCAGTCTGGACAGCTACTTTCGCGATCTGCGCGGCACCGAACCCGACGGCATGTACGAGATGCTCGTGCGCGTGGTCGAAAAACCCCTGCTCGATGTCGTGATGACGCGCGCCGAGGGCAATCAGTCGAAGGCCGCGCAATGGCTGGGCCTGAACCGCAACACGCTTCGCAAGAAGCTGGTCGAACACAAACTCTTGAAATAACCCCACGGCATATCCAATGGCCCAGACAGCACTCATCTCCGTTTCCGACAAGACCGGCATTCTCGAATTCGCACAGGCACTGCATGCGCTGGGCATCAAGCTGCTGTCCACCGGCGGCACCGCCAAGCTGCTCGCCGACGCGGGCCTGCCCGTCACCGAGGTGGCCGACCACACCGGCTTTCCCGAAATGCTCGACGGCCGCGTGAAGACGCTGCACCCAAAGATCCATGGCGGCCTGCTGGCGCGCCGCGACCTGCCCGCGCACGTCGCCGCCATCGAGGAACACGGCATCGACACCATCGACCTGCTGGTGGTCAACCTGTATCCGTTCGAGGCCACCGTGGCCAAGCCCGGCTGCACGCTGGAAGACGCGATCGAGAACATCGACATCGGCGGCCCGGCCATGGTGCGCAGCGCGGCCAAGAACTGGAAGGACGTGGGCGTGCTGACCGACTCCTCGCAGTACGCCGTGGCGCTGGCCGAGCTGAAGGCGAACGGCAAGCTCAGCGACAAGACCAAGTTCGCGTTCTCGGTGGCCGCGTTCAACCGCATCGCCGACTACGACGGCGCGATCAGCGATTACCTCTCGGCCATCGACTTCGACGCCAGCATCGGCCAGCCCGCGCCGAAGCGCTCGCTCTTCCCGGCGCAGAGCAACGGCCGCTTCGTGAAGGTGCAGGACCTGCGCTACGGCGAGAACCCGCACCAGCAGGCCGCGTTCTATCGCGACCTGCATCCGGCGCCCGGCTCGCTGGTGTCGGCGAAGCAGCTGCAGGGCAAGGAGCTGAGCTACAACAACATCGCCGATGCCGACGCGGCATGGGAATGCGTGAAGAGCTTCGACGTGCCCGCCTGCGTGATCGTGAAGCACGCCAACCCCTGCGGCGTCGCCATCGGCAAGGACGCAGCCGAGGCCTATTCCAAGGCCTTCAAGACCGACCCGACCTCGGCCTTCGGCGGCATCATCGCCTTCAACCGCCCGGTGGATGGTGCGACCGCGCAGGAGATCGCCAAGCAGTTCGTCGAAGTGCTGATGGCGCCGGGCTACACGCCCGATGCGCTCGAGGTGTTCCAGGCCACCAAGGCCAAGCTGAACGTGCGTGTGCTGGAAATCGCACTGCCCAAGGGCGGCACGACCGACTGGGACAACGGCCGCAACGCCATGGACGTCAAGCGCGTCGGCTCGGGCCTGCTGATCCAGACGGCCGACAACCACGAGCTCGCCGCCAGCGACCTCAAGGTGGTCAGCAAGAAGCAGCCCACGCCGCAGCAGCTGCAGGACCTGCTGTTCGCATGGAAGGTCGCCAAGTACGTGAAGAGCAACGCGATCGTGTTCTGCGCCAACGGCATGACCATGGGCGTGGGCGCGGGCCAGATGAGCCGCCTCGATTCGGCGCGCATCGCCAGCATCAAGGCCGAGCATGCCGGCCTTTCGCTGAAGGACACCGCAGTGGCCAGCGATGCCTTCTTCCCGTTCCGCGACGGCCTCGACGTGGTGGTCGACGCGGGCGCGAGCTGCGTGATCCAGCCGGGCGGCTCGATGCGCGACCAGGAAGTCATCGACGCCGCCGACGAGCGCGGCGTGGTGATGGTGCTGTCGGGCGTGCGCCACTTCCGTCACTGACGGGGAAGGCGCGGCCTCCACGAGAAAAAGCCGGCAGCGATGCCGGCTTTTTCAATGGCGGCGACGGTTGCGGTTGCCGCTACTCGTGGTCGCCGAAGCGGTACTTAAGCTGGAAAGTTACCGCGCCGTACAACCGGTTCTTGATCGTCGGCACGTATGCGATGTTCAGGCCCCAGTTCTTGCCTTCGATGGCCGCCACCGGAAGGATGGCCGGGAACCAGTTGCCGTTGCGGTAGTTGGGGTAGCCGTCGAAGCCGCCGACCACGGCACCGAACTTCACGCCGTAGAACTCGAAGGGCAGCGCGTACAGGCCCACGTAGTTCGACTGCCTCCGGTCGCTGTTGCGGAAGGTGCCCGCCGTGATGCGGAAGGTGTCGTTCAGCGGGTACTCGAAGCCCAGTCCCTGGTTGACGTTCTCCAGGCCCTTGCCGCTGTCGAAGTGGGCCGAATAGAAGCCGGGGTTGATCCAGATGTTCTTGGGATCGAAGGACGACTCCTGCGCTGACGCGAAGCCGGGAATGAGAAGAGCGATGCTCAGGACCGGCAGCGTGCGCAGGGAGTTCATGGGCTAGGGTGTCCTGAAGATTTGTCGTGCGGCTTCGATGGTGGCGGCGATGTCGTCGTCGCTGTGTGCCGCGCTCACGAAACCTGCTTCGTAAAGCGCGGGCGCAATATACACGCCGCGATCCAGCAGACCGTGAAACAACGCATTGAACTTCGCGTTGTCGGTTGTCATCACGGTGGCATAGTTCTGCGGCAGGTCCTTCATCAGGAAGAAGCCGAACATGCCGCCTTCGCTGTCGGCGCTGAAGGGCTGGCCTTCGGCTGCGGCGGCGGCCTTGAGCCCTTCGACCAGCGAGCGCGTCTTCTTGCCGAGCGCTTCGTAGAAACCGGGCTTCGCGATTTCCTTCAGCGTGGCGAGCCCGCAGGCCGTGGCCACCGGGTTGCCCGACAGCGTGCCGGCCTGGTAGACCGGCCCCAGCGGCGCGAGCTGCTCCATGATCGCGCGCGGGCCGCCGAAGGCCGCGAGCGGCATGCCGCCGCCGATGACCTTGCCGAGCACCGTGAGATCGGGCTTGATGCCCAGCACGCCCTGCGCGCCATGCAGGCCCACACGAAAGCCCGTCATCACCTCGTCGAAGACCAGCAGGGCGCCGTGCTGCGTGCAGAGCTCGCGGCAGCGGCGGGCGAACTCGGGCGTGGCGCGCACGAAGTTCATGTTGCCGGCGATGGCCTCGATCATCAGGCAGGCGATGTCCTTGCCGTGCAGCGCGAAGGCTTCTTCCAGCTGCTGCAGGTTGTTGTACTCGAGCACGATGGTGTGCTGCACCACCTCGGGCGGCACGCCGGCGGAGGTGGGGTTGCCGAAGGTGGCGAGGCCGGAGCCGGCCTTCACCAGCAGCGCGTCGGCGTGGCCGTGGTAGCAGCCTTCGAACTTGACGATGCTCTTGCGGCCGGTGGCGCCGCGCGCCAGGCGCAGGGCGCTCATGGCGGCCTCGGTGCCGGAGCTGACCAGCCGCACCATCTCCATCGACGGCACCAGCGCGAGGATGGCCTCTGCCAGTTCGACCTCGCGCTCGGTCGGCGCGCCGTACGAGAAGCCTTCGAGCACGGCCTTCTGCACGGCCTCGACCACGGCGGGGTGGCCATGGCCCAGGATCATCGGGCCCCAGGAGCCGATGTAGTCGATGTAGCGCTTGTCGTTGGCGTCCCAGAAATAGGCGCCCTGGGCGCGCTGGACGAAGCGGGGCGTGCCGCCCACGGCCTTGAAGGCGCGCACGGGCGAGTTCACGCCGCCGGGAATCACGGCGCGGGCGCGCTCGAAAAGAATGTCGTTGCGATCAGTACTTGGCATCGGGACTCAGCAGAGGTTTTCAGTGGGGCCGCCGCGCACGGCCGCCCCGGTAGGGGCGAAGCGACACGGAGTGCGCGCAGCCTGGGGGGCGAGCAACATTTTCAGTGCCGGGTGTCGTGCGGGGGCAGGGCGAAGTCCGGCGGGGCGTCGGGATCGTCGTCGCCTTCCTCCGGCTCGGGCTCGGCCCAGAAGAGGCGATCGGGCAGCACATGGCCCATGCCCGGCCGGAAGCCCGCGTCGAGGCAGCGGTCCATGTAGGCCAGCGCTTCCGTGGTCGCGGCCACGAGGTCGGTGCCGCTGGCGAGCAGGGCGGCCAGCGCGGCCGACAGGGTGTCGCCCGCGCCCGCGAAGACGGCCTCTAGCCGCTCGTACTTCTCGCTGGCGAGCACCGACTGCGGCGAGGCCAGCACGTTGTCTATGAACTGGTCGGGCAGCATCAGGCCGGTGACCAGCGTGTAGGGCACGCCGAACTCGCCGGCGGCCTTGGCGATGTCGCGCGCGCCGGGCGGACGGTCGCCGTTCCAGTCCGGAAGCAGCCAGCGCCACAGGGTACTGTGGTTTCCAACCAACACTGTCGTCTGAGGCAGGACGAGCTCGCGAAAAGCGTCCAGATAGGGCTCGATCAGGTTCTCGTCCCACCAGGAAAGATTGGGCATGTAGGCCACCACGGGCACCTCCGGATAGTCGGCGGCGGTTTCCGCGATGGTGCTCAGCGCCTCGGTGGTGCCGGCGAAGCCGACCTTGATCAGCTGTACCTCCACGTCCTCCAGGATGGCGCGCGCCTGCTCGGCGATGGCCTCCTCGTCGAAGGGGAAGTGATCGAAAATCTCGGCTGTGTCCCGGGCGTAGGCGCCCGTGACGACGGGCAGGATGTGTGCGCCTACCGACCCCATGGCCAGGGCATCGGCGCCCAGCCCGCCCGCACCGCTGGGATCGCTGGCATTGAACACCAGCACGCAGGGGGGATTCAGGTCGTGCTCGGCCGGCTCGCCGGCATCCTGCGAGGGATCGTTAAGATCGCCCGGTTTGCGGGCGTCGTCTGCTGGAAGTAAGTAGATGGTCATACGCCGTGCGGAATCCTCTGGATGGTGGCATAGGCGCGACGTTTACAGTCTGCCAGAGAGATACGCATAGATACACTCGTTGCATTTAATGAACAAGGACTTTAAGCTCCGATGAACACGAAAACTTGGATGTGCCTGATTTGTGGGTGGATCTATGACGAAGCGGTTGGTGTACCGGAAGATGGCATCGCGGCAGGCACGGCCTGGGCCGATGTTCCGATGAACTGGACCTGTCCTGAGTGCGGTGCGCGCAAGGAAGACTTCGAAATGGTTGAAATCTGAAAGCATGGCATAGATAGAGCTACGCGGTCTGCGTCGATGTTCGGCGCGGCGGGCTTCCAAGTCTCATGAGCAGGAGCGTTTGCAATGGGCCCGAATGGATCTGGTTACAAGGTGCTTGTCATTGACGACAGCAACACCATCCGGCGCAGTGCCGAGATTTTTCTGAAGCAGGGTGGGCACGAGGTTCTTCTCGCCGAAGACGGCTTCGACGCGCTCTCCAAGGTTAACGACCACAAGCCGCATCTGATTTTCTGCGACATCCTGATGCCGCGCCTGGACGGCTACCAGACCTGCGCCATCATCAAGCGCAACGCCCACTTTTCCAACGTCCCGGTCGTCATGCTGTCGTCGAAAGACGGTGTATTCGACAAGGCACGCGGCCGCATGGTCGGTTCCCAGGACTACCTGACCAAGCCTTTCACCAAAGACCAGCTGCTGCAGGCCGTGCAGCAGTTTGGCACCGTTCAACAGGAAGTGCAGTAATGCCCATTCGAAAAATCCTCGTCGTCGACGACTCCAAGACGGAACTGGTGTTCCTGTCCGACCTCCTCCAGAAGAACGGCTTCGCCGTCAAGACGGCTGAAAACGCCGACGACGCCATGCGCCGCCTCGAGGAAGAGCACCCCGACCTGATCCTCATGGACGTGGTCATGCCCGGCCAGAACGGCTTCCAGCTCACGCGCGCCATCGCCCGCGACCCGAAGTACGCCGCGATCCCGATCATCCTGTGCACCAGCAAGAACCAGGAGACCGACCGCGTCTGGGGCATGCGCCAGGGCGCCCGCGACTACATCGTGAAGCCGGTCAACGCCGCCGACCTGATGTCCAAGATCAGCGCCCTGAACTGAGCGAAAGCCTGCCGAGTCCATGGCGAATCGCGATGCTCTGAGAGCCTTCCAGTCCCGGCTGGCGAGCCGCCTGCAGGCCGCTCGCACGACGGGGGTGGCCGCCACCTGGCTGGCGGTCGAGGCCGGCGAGGGCAAATACCTCTTTCCGCTGGGACACGCCGGCGAGATCTTTCCCTGGACGCCGCCGCAGCCCGTGCCCTACACGCAGCCGTGGTTCCTCGGCGTTGCCAACCTGCGCGGCGGCCTCTACGGCGTCGTGCAGCTTGCGGCGTTCGCCACCGGCGTTCCTGTCGCGCTGGCCGCCACCGAGGCGGCGCGCATCCAGTCGCGGCTCGTTGCTTTCAACGAGCTGCTCGAAGTCAACTGCGCTTTGCTGGTCGATCGACTGGCGGGGTTGCGGGGGGCGGAGGCCTTCACGGCATCCGAGCCTCCTGGCGCAGAAGCACCTGCCTGGCACGGGCATCTGTTTACCGATGCAGCGGGGGAGCGCTGGCAGGAAGTCAACCTGCAGGCGCTTTCGCAGCAACCCCAGTTTTTGAGCATTGGTGCGTAGTGCCGCCGCACGCCGTACCGGAAACCACCTGAAGGACCGACCGTGAGCTCGATCGCCGACAAGTTCAAGAAATTACTGCCCGTGAACAACGGGAACGACAAGGCCCGCGTCGATGGCTCCGGTTCGATATCGCTCGACGATGTCGATACCGTCCAGGTTCCGGACGAGAAAACCGTGCGCCTCGCCAGGAAGGGCTCCGCGGCCCCCGACACCAGCTTCGGCGACGTCGACCTGCCCGGCGGCGGCGACGCAGCCAACGAGCCCGGCGCCGCGCCTGCCGAAGTCGCGCCCGACGCCACCGGCGGCCGCGCGGGCTCCAACCCCGCGAAGCAGCAGCGTATCCTGGCCATCATGCTGGCGGTCGTGGTGCTGCTGCTGCTGCTGGTCGCAGGCTCCGCAATTCTTCGCGCCGAACGCCTCGCGCAGCAGGTGGCGGCCACCGGCCAGTCGCTGATGCAGTCGCAGCGTCTCGCCAAGTCGATCTCGCAGGCCCTCGTGGGCAGCGCCTCGGCCTTCGTCGAAGTGAAGGACGCCGCGGACGACCTCACGCGCCGCGTGCAGGGCCTGACCAACGGCGACGACTCGCTGCGCCTGGAGCGCGTGGGCAACCAGTACGACGAGGAGATGAACAAGATCAATCCCCTCGTCACCCGTGCCGACGCCAGCGCCAAGGTCGTGCTGGCCCAGCGCCAGATCCTGACGCAGGTGGGTGCCGCTCTGCGCGACATCAACCAGCAGTCGTCCACGCTGCTCGAGATGACGGAAACCGTCGCCTCGCTGAAGATGCAGCAGAACGCCACGCTGCCCGAGATCTCGGCCGCCGGCCAACTCGTGATGCTGACGCAGCGCATCGGCAAGTCGACCAACGAGTTCTTCACGGTCGAGGGTGTGAACCCGGACGCCGTGTTCCTGCTGGGCAAGGACCTGAACACCTTCCAGGAAACCACCCGCGGCCTGCTCGACGGCAATGCGCAGCAGCGCTTCCCCGGCTCGAAGGACCCGCAGACGCGCCAGCAGCTCGAAGCCATCCTGAAGACCTACGAACAGATGCGCACGCAGGCATCGGCCATTCTGGGCAACCTGCAGGGCCTGGTGGCCGCGCGCGAAGCGCAGGCATCGATCCTGACCGACAGCGAGCCGCTGCGCAAGTCGCTGGGCGACCTGCAGGAAAAGCTCTCCGCCCGCACCGGCCTGGGCGCCGGCACCATCGTGCTGCTGTTCGTGCTGTCGCTGGCCGCCCTGGCACTCGCCGGCGCCATCGGTTTCGTGCAGGTGCGCGAAGGCCGCGAACGCGCCGCCGTCGCCGAACGCGAGCGTCTGGCCGCCGAACAGGCTTCCGACGAAGCCAGCCGCGTGAACAACGCCAACCAGGCCGCCATTCTTCGGCTGATGAACGAACTGCAGACAGTGGCCGAAGGCGACCTGACGCAGGAAGCGACCGTGACCGAGGACATCACCGGCGCCATCGCCGACTCGGTGAACTACACGGTGGAAGAACTGCGACTGCTGGTGGGCAACGTGCAGAACACGGCAACCCGCGTGGCGCAGACCACGTCGCAGGTGGAAAACACCTCCACCGAACTGCTGGCGGCATCGACCGAACAGCTGCGCGAGATTCGCGAAACCGGCCAGTCGGTGCTGACCATGGCCGAGCGAATCAACGGCGTGTCCACCCAGGCGCAAGAGTCCGCCACCGTGGCGCGCCAGTCGCTGCAGGCTGCGTCGTCGGGTCTGCAGGCCGTGCAGAACGCCATCGGCGGTATGAACTCCATCCGCGACCAGATCCAGGAAACCTCCAAGCGGATCAAGCGCCTGGGCGAATCCTCGCAGGAGATCGGTGAAATCACGGAGCTGATCTCGGACATTACCGAACAGACGAACGTGCTGGCCCTGAACGCCGCCATTCAGGCAGCGTCCGCCGGTGAAGCCGGCCGAGGCTTCTCGGTGGTGGCGGAAGAAGTTCAGCGGCTGGCCGAACGCTCCGCGGACGCCACGCGCCAGATCTCGGCGCTGGTGAAGGCGATTCAGACCGACACGCAGGACGCGGTGGGCGCCATGGAGCGTTCCACGCAGGGTGTGGTCGAAGGGGCCAAGCTGTCCGACAACGCGGGTACCGCGCTGTCCGAGATCGACCGCGTGTCGCGCCGACTCGCCGACCTCATCGAGCAGATCTCGCAATCCGCCTCCCGCGAAGCCGATTCGGCCAACGTGGTGGCCGCGAACATCCAGCACATCTTCGCGGTGACGGAACAGACCGGAGAAGGTACGCGTACCACGGCACAGCAGGTGCGCGAACTCTCGCAGATGGCCGAAGAACTGCGCCGATCGGTTGCCCGTTTCAAGATTGCGTGATGACGCTCTCCCCCAGCCTTCGCGCACTTCGTGTCGCTGCGGCAGCCCCCTTCCGGGGGCAACACCGGCGGCCCGGCAAAGCCGGTTCCGCGGTGTTTCGTGAAGTGGCCGCGACGGCCTTGTGCATTCGGGGCGCATCGCGCCCATTGAAAAACTGACAGTCAAAGAACGGCGAGCACCCAACGTGTCGATTCAAACCCCTGCCACGGCCCCTCACGCCGGCAACACGCCGGTCACCGAAGACCTCGGGCCGCTGGCCTGGGTGCTGGGAGAAATCCAGAAATCCCTTGACGGTGTAGGCAAGTCGTTGCGGCGCTTCGTTCGCGAAGTGGATGCCGCCGCGTCCGAGCCCGAGGCCGGCCCGCTGCAGATGGCCCGCCAGCAGTTGCACCAGGCCGTCGGCGCGCTCCAGATGGTGGGGCATTCCTCGCCCGCGCTGGTGCTCGGCGCCATCGAGTTCGCGGTGCAGGGCTTCATCGCCGAGCCGCAGCGCTGCACCGAAGCCGCGGTGCTCAAGATCGAGCGTGCGGGCTTCGCCGTCACCGACTTCCTCGGCGCGCTGCTGGCCGGCAAGCCGGTGTCGTCGGTCGCGCTGTTTCCGCAGTACCGCGACGTCCTCGAACTGGTCGGCAACGAGCGCGTGCACCCGGCCGACCTGTGGAGCACCGCCTGGCGCTGGGTCGAGATCAAGCCCGCGGTCACGCAGGCTGCCGTCGCCTACGACCCGGCCGTGCGCTCGCGCCTCGACCGCGAGGTGCTGCAGCTCGTCAAGAGCGGCGACACGCAGGCCGCGCGCCGGCTGCATGCGCTGTGCCTGGGCCTCGGCCGCGGCGCGCTGCTGCCTCGCGTCTCCAGCTTCTGGACCCTGGCCGCGGGCTTTTTCGAGGCCCTGGCAGCCGGGCTGATCCAGCCCGACGCCTACGTCAAGCGCGCCGCCTCCCGTGTGCTGCTGCAATACGCCACGCTCGCGCGCGGCGACAGCCTCGTGTCCGACCGGCTGGGCCAGGACCTGCTCTTCTTCTGCGCGCAGGCCGTGCCCGCCGTGGGCGACGATGCCGCCACGCTGCGCACCGTGCGCACCGCCTGGGGCATCTCGGGCGAACAGCGCGTCGACTACAACGCCGAGCAGTTCGGCCGCTTCGATCCGCTCGTGCTGCAGCAAGCGCGCAAGCGTATCGAGACCGCCAAGGAAATGTGGTCGGCGCTCTCGGGCGGCGACATCACCCGCACCCGCCAGGTGGCGGACACCTTCGCGCAGCTGGGCGAATCGCTGCAGAAGCTGCATCCGCCGAGCCTGCCGATGGTGCAGGCCCTGACCCACGCGGTCGAGGCCTCCGTGCGTTCCGGCCAGGCGCCGGGTACCGAGCTCGCGATGGAAGTCGCCACCTCGGTGCTCTACCTCGAAGCCGCGCTCGAAGACCTCGACCCGAGCGATCCCCAGCTCACCGCCCGCACGCTGCAGCTCGCGGGCCGCATCGAGCGCGTGCGCGCCGGCGGCCACTCCGAGCCGCTCGAGCCGTGGATGGAGGACCTCTACCGCCGCGTGAGCGACCGCCAGACCATGGGCACCGTGGTCGACGAGCTGCGCAGCCACCTGAGCGAACTCGAGAAGTCGCTCGACCAGTATTTCCGCCGCCCGGCCGAGAAGGGCCTGCTGCGCACCGTGCCGACGCAGCTCATGCAGATGCGCGGCGTATTCTCCGTGCTCGGCCTCGACCAGGCCGCGCTCACCGTCCAGCGCATGCGCGAGGACGTCGAGGCGATGCTCGTCAGCACCTCGCCGGCCGAGGAAATGGCCGGCTTCGACGCGCTGGGCAACAACCTCGGCGCGCTGGGCTTCCTGATCGACATGCTGGGCTACCAGCCCGCGCTGGCCAAGCGCCTGTTCGTGTTCGACGCCGAGGCGGGCGAACTCAAGCCGCTGATGGGCCGCCAGGCTGCCGAGGCCGAGAGCGGCGAGGGCGCCGCCGCGGGCCAGGCGCCCGCCGCCGAGGCCGTGCTCAGCATCGAGGAAGTCGACGCGCAGATCGCCTCCAAGCTCGCGGCGCTCGCCGCGCCCAAGGCCAAGCCTTCGCCGATCGAGGAATTCAGCAAGAAGGCCGACAGCTGGACCCACAAGATCACCGGCCCGGCCGAGCTGCCCGACACCGAAGTCACCGAGCTCGAAGAAGACGACCTGCAGAACATCTTCCTCGAAGAGGCGCGCGAGGTCGTGCAGAACGGCCTGGCCGCCATCGAGGAACTCGGCAGCTACCCGGACGACACCGAGGAGCTCACGATCCTGCGGCGTGCCTTCCACACGCTCAAGGGAAGCTCGCGCATGGTCGGCCTCACCGAGTTCGGCGATGCCGCATGGTCGCTCGAACAGGTGCTCAACACCTGGCTGGCCGACCAGCGCCCCGCCACGCCGGCGCTGCTGGAAGGCACCGAACGCACGATGAAGGACTTCGGCCAGTGGGTCGAAGCCATCGCCGCGGGCTCCGCGCAGGGCTGGAAGTCCGCGCCGTTCAGCCGCGTGGCCAATGCATTGCTGGCCGGCGAGCCCGTGCCCCCGCCGGTGCGCGTGGCCGACGCGGAGGCCCTGGCGGTCGCCGCGCGCCACATCGCCGCCGAGGCGCCGATGTCCGCGCCCGCGCCGCTCGAAGTTCCCGCGCCGGTGGCGCCCGCACCGGTCGCGGCGGAACTGCCGCCCCTGCGCCTGCCCGACCTGCCGGACCTGTCGTTCACCACGCAGGCTCCGGCGCCCGTGCAGGCGCCTGCACCGGCCGCGGCCCCCGAGATCCCGCCGCTCCAGACCCTGGACTGGCAGGTGCCGGAGCCCGCGAAGGCCGGCACGCCCGAGGCCGACGACGATTTCACGTCGACCGACTTCATCGACTTCGATGCCAAGCCGCAGGCCGAAGAACCCGCGCCGCTGGTCCTGCCCAGCGGCGAGATGTTCGACTTCCTCGCGCCGCCCGCCAGGACGCCCGCGACCGTCGAACTCAAGCAGGAACCCGCCGAACTGGCGACTCCGCCGGCTCCCGCGGCCGAACCCATCGCCGCCACCGTGCCCACCACCGCCGGCCTGCCCGATCTGCAATGGGAGCCCGAGCCGCTGCCCGTGCAGGCTGCGGAACCCGTCGTCGAGCCGGAGCACGTTTCCGTTCCCGAAGTGGTCGAGGCGGTGGAAGCTCCGCTGCCGGTGGAAGAGCCGGTCGCCGTGCCCGAGCCGCAACTGGCGGTCGAGCCCGAAGCCGAACCCCAGCCTGCCCCGGTGGCTGCGGCCGAGGAAGCCCTCGTGCCCATCTTCGAGGCACCGGCCGCTCCCGCCGAGGCGCAGATCCTCGTCGCCGATGCGGTCGAGGCCCCGGCGCCGGAACCCGTGACGAGCGTCGAGGCGGCTCAGCCCGTCGAAGCCCTCGAAGCCGCCGCTCCTGCAGTGCCGCAGGAAAGCGCCGACGACCAGGTCAAGGTCATCGGCCCGCTGCGCATCGGCATCCAGCTCTACAACGTCTACCTCAACGAGGCCGACGAATGGTCCCGCCAGCTCGCCACCGATGTCGGCGAGTGGGCGCTCGAGTCGCATGAGCGCATGCCCGACTCGACCATCGCGCTGGCCCATTCGCTGGCCGGCAGCTCGGCCACCGTCGGCTTCCACAGCCTCTCGGGCATGGCCCGCCTGTTCGAGGCCGCGCTGCAGCACCTGCAGATGCAGGGCAGCGGCACGCGCGAGCAGGGCACGGTGCTGGTGGCCGCGGCCGACGAACTGCGCCGCCTGCTACACCAGTTCGCCGTCGGCCTGCTGCGCGATCCGGCGGAAGGCACGCTGCAGGCGCTGCGCGACATCGCCAACTCGCCGATGCCCACCGAGGTGGCCATGCGCGCCGAAGCCCGTCCGCTGCCGCAGGTGGTGGTCAGCGAGCCGGTCGCCGACGTGGCGCTGGACGATTCCGAAGACGCCATCGACCTGGCCGACGCGGTCGACGTCGACCTGTTCCCGATCTTCGAGGAAGAGGCGGCCGAACTGCTGCCCCAGCTCGGCGAAGCGCTGCGCCAGTGGGCGCACCACCCCGACGACAGCGCGCCGCGTGCCTCGGTGCTGCGCACGCTGCACACGCTCAAGGGCAGCGCGCGGCTGGCCGGCGCCATGCGCCTGGGCGAGCGCGCGCACCGCATGGAGTCCGAGATCGAGGTCCTGGGTTCCCAGGGCGCCGAGCGGGCCGACATCGAGAAGCTGCTGATGCGCCTCGACACCCTGCAGGCCACCTTCGACGCGCTGCGCGCGGCCGACGACGCCACGCAGGTCGAGCTGGCCCAGATCGTGGCCGCGGCCACCTCGTCGGCGCCCGTCACCGTCGCATCCCAGGCGCCCGAAGCCGGCGTGCCGGCGAACGACGAGACCGCAGCCTCCGTGGCGAGCCTGGACGACCAGCCCGCCGCCGAAGCCGCTGCGGCTCCCGAAGCGGCAGCGGCCGACGCCCCCGCCACGCTGCAGCCGCGCCCCGCGCCGGCCGCCCTGGTGGCACCGCTGCGCGCCGCGACCGGCCAGGCGGTGCGCATCCGCACCCAGTTGCTCGACCGCCTGGTCGCGCAGACCGGCGAGGTCATCATCACGCGTTCGCGCCTGGAGGCCGAACTCGGCCAGCTGCGCGGCTCGCTGTCCGACCTCACGGGCAACCTCGACCGCCTGCGCCAGCAGCTGCGCGACATCGAAGTGCAGGCCGAAAGCCAGATGCAGTCGCGCCTCGCGCAGGCCAAGGACTCGCAGCAGAGCTTCGACCCGCTGGAGTTCGACCGATTCACCCGCGTGCAGGAGCTCACGCGCATGATGGCCGAGTCGGTGAACGACGTGGCCACCGTGCAGCGCACCCTTCAGAAGACGGTGCAGGCGACGGAAGACGACCTCAGCGTGCAGGCGCGCCAGACGCGCGAACTGCAGCGCGGCCTGCTGCGCACGCGAATGGTGGAGTTCGAAGGCATCTCCGACCGCCTCTACCGCGTGGTGCGCCAGGCCTCGAAGGACACCGGCAAGCAGGTGCGTCTGGACATCGTCGGCGGTTCCATCGAAATGGACCGCGGCGTGCTCGACCGGATGACGCCTGCCTTCGAGCACCTGCTGCGCAACTGCGTGGCCCACGGCATCGAGGATTCGGCCGTGCGCGAGAAGGCCGGCAAGGACGCCAGCGGCCTGATCGTCATCGACCTGCACCACGAAGGCAACGACGTGTCGGTGAGCTTCCGCGACGACGGCGCCGGCCTCGACCACAAGCGCATCGCCGAGCGTGCCCGCACGCTGGGCCTGCTGGGCGCCGACCAGGAACTCACGGCCGAAGAGGCCACCGAGCTGATCTTCAAGCCCGGTTTCTCGACGGCGGGGCAGGTTTCCGAACTCGCCGGCCGCGGCATCGGCATGGACGTGGTGCGCGCGCAGATCGCGGCGCTCGGCGGCCGCATCGAGACGCACAGCACCCAGGGCCAGGGCACCACCTTCAAGCTGGTGCTGCCACTGACCACCGCCGTGACGCACGTGGTGATGCTGCGCGCGGGTGAGGTGTCCATCGGCGTGCCGTCGAACCTGGTGGAACTGGTGCAGCGCGTGGGCTCGACCGACCTCGAGGCCGCCTACCTGAACAACAGCCATCCCTTCGGCAGCGAGCACGTGCCGTTCTACTGGACCGGCGCGCTGCTGCAGGCGTCCACCCGCAGCGAGCACGGCCTGGCCAAGAACAACACCATCGTGGTCGTGCGAAGCGCGGCGCAGCGCGTCGCCCTGCACGTGGACGAAGTGCTGGGCAACCAGGAAGTCGTGGTGAAGAACCTCGGCCCGCAGCTGGCGCGGCTGCCTGGTCTGGCCGGCATCTCGGTGCTGGCCTCGGGCGCGGTGGCGCTGATCTACAACCCGGTGGCACTGGCCGCGGTGCATGGCGAGCAGGCGCGCGAGCGCCAGGCCGCAGCCGCGATCGCGGCAACCTCGGCGGCGCAGGCCGCGACCGCTGCGGTCGAGCACGGCGCACCGCAGGAGCCGTCGCAGGCGCTGGCACCGGTGGTGCCGCAGATCCCGCTGGTGCTGGTGGTGGACGACTCCATCACCGTGCGCCGCGTCACGCAGCGCCTGCTGCAGCGCGAAGGCTATCGCGTGTCCCTCGCGGCCGACGGCCTGCAGGCGCTCGAACGGCTTCAGCAGGAACGCCCGGCGGTGGTGCTGTCGGACATCGAGATGCCGCGCATGGACGGCTTCGACCTGGCCCGCAACATCCGCGCCGACGCGGCCCTGGCCGAGCTGCCGATCATCATGATCACCTCGCGCATCGCCGAGAAGCACCGCGACTACGCGCGCACGCTGGGCGTGAACCACTACCTCGGCAAGCCGTACTCGGAAGAGGAGCTGCTGCGCCTGGTGCGGGCGTACACGAGCGAACCGGCGCTGGCGGCTGCCGCCTGACGCGCCGCGCTCCATCAAAGAAAAGGGCCTTCTCGAAGGCCCTTTTCTTTTTCCGGTTCTTTCTATTTCTATTTCTACTTCTGCAGCGCCTTCGCCCGCGCCACCCCGTAGCGCTGCAGCGTCTTCTCGCGCGCCTCGGCGTGGTCGACCACCGGCTTCGGGTAGGTCTCGCCGAGCTTGATGCCGGCGGCCTCCAGCTCCACCGGCGAGGCCAGCCACGGCGCATGGATCGCCGTGTTCGACAGCCCCGCCAGTTGCGGCAGGTAGCGGCGGATGAACTTGCCCTCGGGGTCGAAGCGCTCGCTCTGCGTGACCGGGTTGAAGATGCGGAAGTAGGGCTGGGCGTCGCAGCCGCTGGAGCTGGCCCACTGCCAGCCGCCGTTGTTCGAGGCCAGCTCGAAGTCGTTGAGGTGCAGCGCGAAGTAGGCCTCGCCGCGGCGCCAGTCGAGCCCCAGGTCCTTGCACAGGAAGCTCGCCGCCACCATGCGCAGGCGGTTGTGCATGTAGCCGCTCTGGTTGATCTGCAGCATGGCCGCGTCCACCAGCGGGTAGCCGGTGCGGCCGTTGCACCAGGCGTCGAAGAGCTGGTCGGCGTGCTTGCCGTGGTGCCACTGGATCTTGTCGTACTCGGGGCGGAAGCTCTTCGATTCACCGCCTTTGTGCACGTGCGGGAAGTGCGCCAGGATCTGGAAATAGAACTCCCGCCAGATCAGCTCGCTCAGCCAGGTCGCCGCGCCCGTGTTGCCCTGCAGCGAGAGCTGGTGCGACAGGCTCGCCATCTGCCGGATCGACACCGTGCCGAAGCGCAGGTGCACGCCCATGTAGCTGGGCCCGCGCACGGCGGGGAAGTTGCGCGCCTCGTCGTAGCGGTCGATGCGCTCGAAGAAGTCCTCGAAGAGCTGGCCGGCGCCTCGGGTGCCGGTGGGAATCTCCAGCGTCGACAGGTTGGTCATCTCGAAGCCGATCTCGCGCAGCGCGGGCACCGGCTCGCCGTAGGCCTGCGGCGAGGGCGCCAGCGCGTCGGCGTGGCTGCGTACCGGGTACGACTTGAGGAAGAAGGAATCGAGCTTCGCCAGCCAGGCCCGCTTGTAGGGCGTGAACACCGTGTAGGGCTGGCCGGTCTTGGTCATGACCTCGTCGCGGTCGAAGACGGTCGAGTCCTTGTAGGTGTGGAAGGTCACGCCGGCATTGGCCAGCGCGCCGAAGACTTTGGCGTCGCGCTCCAGCGCGTCGGGCTCGTCGTCGCGGTTGGCGAAGACCGCCTGCACCTCCAGCTCGCGGGCCAGTGCCGGGATCTCCTGCGCCGCCACCGCGTGCCGCACGATCAGCCCGCCGCCCAGTGAGCGTAATTCGGCCTCGAGCTCCACCAGCGATTCGCGGATGAATTCGACCCGGCGGTCGGCCGTGGGAAGGGCGTCCAGGATCGCCTTGTCGAACACGAAGACGCACAGCACCTGACGGCAGGCCCGCAGCGCCCGGTAGAGGGCGGCGTTGTCGTCCACGCGGAGGTCGCGGCGGAACCACATGAGCCCTTTGGGATAGGTCTTGTCGACGGCCAGTAAAATCGGAGGCATATGGCCGCCGATTCTGCCCCGATGAACCTCACGCATCACTTTTTGATAGCGATGCCCGGGATGGAAGACAAAACTTTCAACCGCAGCGTCGTGTACCTCTGCGAACACAGCGAGCGCGGCGCGCTCGGCCTGGTGATCAACAAACCCAGCGACATCAACCTCAAGGTGCTCTTCGAGAAGATCGAGCTGCACCTGGCCCGCCCCGAACTGGGCGAGGCCCCCGTCTTCCAGGGCGGCCCGGTGCAGACCGAGCGCGGCTTCGTGCTGCACGAGCCGGTCTTCACCCAGGCCGAGAAGCCCGAGGAATCCGTCTACGCCTCGACCATGACCATCCCCGGCGGGCTCGAGATGACCACTTCCAAGGACGTGCTGGAGGCCCTGGCCACCGGCGCGGGCCCGCGCAAGGTGCTGGTTTCCCTGGGCTATGCGGCCTGGGGCGAAGGGCAGCTCGAATCCGAGCTGGCCGAGAACAGCTGGCTCACCGTGGGCGCCGACCCGGCCGTGATCTTCGACACCCCGATCGAGCAGCGCTACGACAAGGCGCTGATGCTGCTGGGCCTGGAGGCCTGGAAGCTCTCTCCCGACGCCGGACACGCATGATGAACTCGGCTCACCCCCAGGCTGCGCGCACTTCGTGTCGCTTCGCCAACCCCCTTCCGGGGGCGGGCCGGCCGCTTCGGGCGGCCGTGCGCGGCGGCCCCCTGTCCCTGTGACTGGACCGGCGATGTCTGACAGTGCCCAGCCCCCGGCACCTGCAGTTGTTCCCGCCCATTTCCAGAGCTTCCTGGCCTTCGATTTCGGCCTGAAGCGCACGGGCGTGGCCAGCGGCAACCGGCTGCTGCGCACCGCCACGCCCCAGCCGACCATCAAGGCCGAGGGCGACGCGCGTTTCGCGCAGGTCGAGGCGCGCATCAAGGAATGGCAGCCCGACGCGCTGGTGATCGGCGTGCCCTGGCACCCCGACGGCGCCGCGCACGAGAACACCCGCCGCGCGCAGAAGTTCGCGCGCCAGCTGCGCGGCCGTTTCAATCTCCAGGTGTTCGAGGTCGACGAGCGCTACAGCACCACCGAGGCCCTGTCGTCAGGCGCCCGCGATGCCGACGCGGCATCGGCCTGCATCATCCTGGAGCAATTCCTCAGGAGCCTTCAGGAATGAGGCTCTCCCCCAGGCTTCGCGCACTTCGTGTCGCTTCGCCAACCCCCTCGCCGGGGGCGACACCGGTGGCCGGGCAAAGCCGGTTCCACGGTGTTCCCCGAGCTTTCCCTTTCCCTTGCCTTGCCGTGGAGCAATCATCGTGAGTTCTGTCGTTCCTGACGCCGAGGCGTTGTATCTCGACCTGCTGGCCGGCGTGAAGCCGCTGATGCGCCCCGAAACGAAGCTGGTCGGCATCACCTCCGGCGGCGCCTGGCTGGTCGAGCGGCTGCAGAAGGACCTGGGCCTGCCCGGCGCGCCCGGCATCATTTCGTCGGCGATGCATCGCGACGACTTCTCGCGCCGCGGCCTCTCGGCCAGCGTGCAGACCGCGCTGCCCTTCGACGTGAACGGCGCCGACGTGCTGCTGCTCGACGACGTGCTCTACACCGGCCGCACCATCCGCGCGGTGCTCAACGAGCTGTTCGACTTCGGCCGTCCGGCCAGCGTGCGCCTCGCGGTGCTGGTGGATCGCGGCGGCCGCGAACTGCCCGTGGCCGCCGACTTCGCCGCCACGACGCTGGCGCTGCCCGACACGCAACTGCTCGCCCTCGCACGCGCCAACGACGGTGCCTTCAGCCTCAAGGTGGAGGAGAACAAGTAAATGCTCTACAAGCGAAATCCCCAGCTCAACAAGAACGGCGAGCTGATCCACCTGCTGTCGATCGAGGGCCTGCCCAAGGACATCGTCACGCACATCCTCGACACGGCCGCCAACTTCACGAGCGTGAGCGACCGCGAGGTGAAGAAGGTGCCGCTCCTGCGCGGCAAGAGCGTGTTCAACCTGTTCTTCGAGAACAGCACCCGCACGCGCACCACCTTCGAGATCGCTGCCAAGCGCCTCTCCGCCGACGTCATCAACCTCGACATCGCGCGCTCCTCGGCCACCAAGGGCGAGTCGCTGCTGGACACCATCGCCAACCTGAGCGCCATGGCGGCCGACCTGTTCGTCGTGCGCCACAGCGAGTCGGGCGCGCCCTACCTGATCGCGCAGCACGTCGCGCCGCACGTGCACGTGGTGAATGCCGGCGACGGCCGCCACGCGCACCCGACGCAGGGGCTGCTCGACATGTACACGATCCGCCACTACAAGAAAGACTTCTCGAACCTCACGGTCGCCATCGTCGGCGACGTGCTGCATTCGCGCGTGGCGCGCTCCGACATCCACGCGCTCACCACGCTGGGCTGCGCCGAAGTGCGCGTGGTCGGCCCCAAGACGCTGGTGCCCGGCGACATGGCCGGCATGGGCGTGCGCGTGTGCCACACGCTCGAAGAGGGCATCAAGGACTGCGACGTGGTCATCATGCTGCGCCTGCAGAACGAACGCATGAGCGGCGCGCTGCTGCCCTCGTCGCAGGAGTTCTTCAAGACCTTCGGCCTCACGCAGGAAAAGCTGCAGCTGGCCAAGCCCGACGCCATCGTGATGCATCCGGGCCCCATCAACCGCGGCGTGGAGATCGACTCCGCCGTGGTCGACGGCAAGCAGAGCGTGATCCTTCCGCAGGTCACTTTCGGCATCGCGGTCCGGATGGCGGTAATGAGCATCGTCGCAGGTAACGAAGCATAGAAATGTTGCTCGCCCCCAGTCTTCGCGCACTTCGTGTCGCTTCGCCAACCCCCTGCCGGGGGCAACACCAGTGGCCCGGCGAAGCCGGTTCCACGGTGTTTCCCGAAAAGGCCATGACTGTCACTGGAAGTACAGACGCATGAACATCCACATCGCCAACGGCCGCGTCGTCGACCCCGCGTCGGGCATCGACAAGCAGGCCGACATCGCCATCGCCGACGGAAAGATCGCCGGCATCGGCGGCAGCATTCCGGCAGGCTTCAAGGCCGAACGCACCATCGACGCCACGGGCTGCATCGTCGCGCCGGGCCTCGTCGACCTCGCCGCGCGGCTGCGCGAGCCCGGCTATGAGCATGAAGGCATGCTCGAAAGCGAAATGGCCGCGGCCATCGCGGGCGGCGTGACCAGCCTCGTGTGCCCGCCCGACACCGACCCGGTGCTCGACGAGCCCGGCCTGGTCGAGATGCTCAAGTTCCGCGCCGAGAAGCTGCAGGCCGCGCGCCTCTTCCCGCTGGGAGCGCTCACGCGCGGCCTGGCCGGCGGCGTGCTGACCGAGATGGCCGAGCTCACCGAGGCCGGCTGCATCGGCTTCGGCCAGGCCGACGTGCCGCTGGGCGACACGCAGGTGCTGCAGCGCGCGCTCTCCTACGCCAGCACCTTCGGCTACACCGTGTGGCTGCGCCCGCAGGACCGCGACCTCGGCAAGGGCGTCGCCGCCAGCGGCCCGCTGGCCACGCGGCTGGGCCTGGCGGGCGTGCCCGTGTCGGCCGAGACCATCGCCATCTTCACCATCGTCGAGCTGATGAAAGCAACCGGCGCACGCGTGCACCTGTGCCGCATCTCCAGCGCCCGCGGCGTGGAGCTGGTGCGCCAGGCCAAGGCGCAGGGGCTGCCGATCACCTGCGACGTCAGCATCAACTCGCTGCACCTGGCCGACACCGACATCGGCTACTTCGACAGCCGCGCCCGCCTGAACCCGCCGCTGCGCCAGCAGGGCGACCGCGACGCGCTCTCGGCCGCGCTGGCCGACGGCACCATCGACGCGCTGGTGTCCGACCACACGCCGGTCGAGGCCGACGCCAAGACGTTGCCCTTCGCCGAGAGCGAGGCGGGCGCCACCGGGCTCGAGCTGCTGCTGCCGCTGGCGCTGCGCTGGGGCGAGCGCAGCGGCGCGGGCATCGCGCGCGCCATCGAGGTCGTCACCGCTGCGCCCGCGCGCCTGCTGGGCGCCACCGATGCGGGCGCCGGCATCGGCCGGCTGCAGCAAGGCGGCGTGGCCGACCTGTGCATCGTCGATCCCGCGCTCGAATGGCAGGTGGAGCCCGGCGCGCTCAGGAGCCAGGGCAAGCACACGCCCTTTGCCGGCTACCCGCTGCAGGGCCGCGCGCGCCACACGCTGGTGGCCGGCCGCATCGTCCACGGTTGAGAGGGGCCCGGGCGCCGATGCTTCATTCGCTGAAAGCCTGCTGGCGCCTGGCGCGCGCGGTGGCGCACGCGGCCTCGGGCTGGTGGACGATCCGCTTCACCTTCCCGAAGCTCACGCAGGCCGAGCGCAACGCGCGCGTGCAGGCGTGGTCGCGGCGCATGCTGGAGCTCATGGGCATCACGCTGGTGGTGCAGGGCACGCCGCCGCCCACGGGGCCGGTGCTGCTGATCTGCAATCACCTCTCGTGGCTGGACATCACGACCATCCATGCCGCGCGGCACGTGCGCTTCGTGTCGAAGTCGGACGTGAAGGGCTGGCCGCTGATCGGCACGCTGTCCAACGGCTCGGGCACGCTCTACATCGAGCGCGAACGCCGCCGCGACGCGCTGCGCGTGGTGCACCACATGACCGACGCGCTGCGCAACGGCGACCTGATCGGCGTGTTCCCCGAAGGCACGACCAGCGACGGCCGGGGCCTGCTGCCCTTCCACGCGAACCTGCTGCAGGCGTCGATCTCCTCGGGCGCGCCGGTGCTGCCCGCCGCGCTGCGCTTCGCCGACGCCGCCACCGGCGAGACCAGCCAGGCGCCGCGCTATATCGACGACGACAACCTCGTCGTCTCGCTGTGGAACACGCTGCGCGCGCCGCCGCTGCTGGCCATCGTGCGCTTCGGCGAGCCGCAGGACCCGCATGGCCGCGACCGGCGCGAATGGGCGCATTCGCTGCATGAAGACGTGCAGCAGCTGCGCCGCGAGACGCACTGACCGGCCGGAACCAAAAGAAAAAGGCGCTTCGTCGAAGCGCCTTTTTCTTTTGCCGGGAAGCCGGTGAAGACCCGCGATCAGGCCTGCTCGCCCGTGGGCACGAAGCCCAGCCGGCGCGAGATCTCCAGCGCGCAGGCCCTCAGCGGCACGGCAACGCGGCCGTCCCATTCGCGGTCGAAGGTAGCCTCGGGACCCATGGCGGTGATGCCCAGCACCAGGTTGTTGGTGGAGTCGAACACCGGCGCGCAGAAGGCGTCGATGCCCGGGATCGGCTGGCCCAGCGTGCGTGACATGCCGTGCAGGCGCGTCTCGACCAGCAGGGCCTCGATCTCGGCGCGCGACAGCTCGGCGGTGGCGCCGCGGCCGTCCGCGGGGCGGGTGCGCGCCAGGTCCTCCAGCATCATCTTCTCGACCACCTTGGGCGGCAGGTAGGCCGCGAAGAGCCGGCCCGTCGCGGTGTAGGCCAGCGACATGACGGTGCCGGTGCGCAGGTTCACGTGCAGCGGGTGGATCGGCTCCTCCAGCCGCACCACGGTCGGCCCGAAGTTGCCCCACACGGCCACCGCGATGCTCTGCTCGGTCTCCGACGCGAGCTGTTCGATCAGCGGCGACGCCTCCTTGATCGGATCGAGCCGCTGCAGCTTGGCCAGCCCCAACTGCAGCGCCAGCGGGCCGAGCTCGTAACGGCCCGCGCTGTCCTGCACCACGAAGCCGACCTTCAAAAAGCTGACGAGATAGGGGTGCGCCTTGCCGACGGGAACACCCGCGGCCTTGCCCAGGTCGCGCAGCGCCATGGGCGCGACGTGGCGCCCGAGCGCCACCAGCAGTTGCGTTCCGATTTCGACGGACTGAATGCCACGTCTTGGCTTTTCCATGGGGCGCCCGGCGTGGGGAGTGAGAGTGGGGGCGAGTATAGCCATCAGGGTTTCTACTGATATTATCGTGTTCAATCGATGATGATTGAACATCTGATAGTAACGAAGAGACTTGACCATATCAACGTCGCTGCCTAAACTGCGCCGCAACTTAGGTCTTACACAAACACGCGAACAGGCAGAGACATGGAACAGAACACTTTCGAATGCGACGTGCTCGTCGTCGGCAGCGGCGCATCGGGCATGGCCACCGCGGTCACGGCGGCTTCGCAGGGCTTGAAGGTGCTGGTGGTCGAGAAGGAGCCGCGCTTCGGCGGCACCACCGCGCGCTCGGGCGGCTGGCTGTGGATTCCGGGCACGCGCCTGGCCACGGAGCAGGGCATCCACGAGCCCGAGGGCGCCGCGCTCGAATACATGAAGCACGAGGCCACCACGCACTTCGACGCCGCGCGCGTCGGCGCCTTCCTGGAGATGGGGCCCAAGGCCATCGACTTCTTCACGCGCAACACCTGCGTGCAGTTCGACATGCCGGCCGTCTTCCCCGACTACCACGCCGAGGCGCCGGGCGGCCAGCAGGGCGGCCGCTCGATGGTCACGCGCCCGTTCGACGGCCGCGAGCTCGGCAAGCGCATCAAGCAGCTGGCGCCGCCGCTGCCCGAACTCACCGTGTTCGGGATGATGTTGGGCTCGGGCCCCGAGATCAAACACTTCATGCGGGCCTTCAAGTCGCCGACCTCGTTCTGGTACGTGACCAAGCGCCTGAGCCGCCACTTCCTCGACGTGCTGCGCCACGGCCGCGGCATGACGCTGACCAACGGCAATGCACTGGCCGGCCGCCTGGCCAAGGCCGCGATGGACAAGAACATTCCCGTGTGGCTCTCGTCGCCGGTGAAGAAGCTGGTGGTCGAGTACGACGGCGTCTCCGGCGCGGTGGTGCAGCACGAAGGCCAGAACGTGCGCGTGGTCGCGAAGCGCGGCGTGGTGCTGGCCTGCGGCGGCTTCCCCTACGACGTGGAACGCCGCAAGCAGCTCTTTCCGCATGCGCCCACCGGCCGCGAGCACTACTCGCCATCGCCTTCCACCAACACCGGCGACGGCCTGCGTCTGGCCGAGGCCGTGGGCGGCCGCGTCGACGGCACCATCCCGCATGCCGCGGCGTGGGTGCCCGCGTCGGTCACCACGCGCCCCGACGGCAGCAAGGGCGTGATGCCGCACTTCATCGACCGCGCCAAGCCCGGGGTGATCGCGGTCACCACCAAGGGCCGCCGCTTCACCAACGAGGGCAACTCGTACCACGACTTCGTGCAGGCGATGGTCAAGGCCTGCGAGGGTGAGCCCGAGGTAACGGCCTGGCTGTTGTGCGACCACAAGGCGCTGCGCGACTACGGCCTGGGCTGCGTCGCGCCCGCGCCGCTGCCCATCGGGCGGCACCTGAAGAGCGGCTACCTCAAGCGCGGCGCCACCGTCGGCGAACTGGCCAAGGAACTCGGCATCGCGCCCGCCACGCTCGAAGCCACCGTGCAGGAGTTCAACAAGGGCGCGCGCACCGGCGACGACCCCGCCTTCGGCAAGGGCAGCAAGGCCTACAACCGCTACCAGGGTGACGCCAACATCACGCCCAACCCCTGCGTCGCGCCGCTGGAGAACGGCCCCTACTACGCCATCAAGCTGGTGATCGGCGACATCGGCACTTTCGCCGGCCTCGTCACCGACGAGAAGACCCGCGTGCTCGACGCCAACCGCCAGCCGATCAAGGGCCTCTACGCGGTGGGCAACGACGCCGCCAGCGTCATGGGCGGCAACTACCCCGGCGCCGGCATCACCCTCGGCCCGGCGCTGACCTTCGGCTATGTCGCCGGCCTGCAGGTCGCGCAGGCCGAAGCCAAGGCCGCGGCGCAGCTGAAGGTGGAGCAGCGCGAGGCCGTGCCGGTCAGCCGAGCTGCCTGAGCGTCATACACCCACACATATATAGAGAGAAGGAGACACCGATGGCCTTTCCATCCACCGTCGCACCCCGCCTGCTCGAAGGCCACCTGGCCTTCATTACCGGCGCGGGCCAGGGCAACGGCCGCGCGCTCGCGCTGGGCCTGGCGCAGGCCGGTGCGCGCGTGGTCGTCACCGACATGAACGACGCCACCGTGCGCGAGACCGCGCAGCTGGTGCGCGACGCGGGCGGCGAGGCCTGGTCCTTCGTGCTCGACGTGACCGCGCCCGAAGCCTGCCAGGCATTGGCCGAGCGCGTGGGCAAGGAGATCGGCAACGTCGACCTGCTGGTCAACAACGCCGGCATCATCATCCGCGAGAACACCAGCAGCCCCAACGCCGCTGCCAACTGGAAGAAGACCATCGACGTGAACGTGCACGGCACCTTCAACACCACGCTGGCCTTCATCCCGGTGCTCAAGCAGACGAAGGGCTCGATCGTCAACATCGCCTCCATTGCCGCCTACGCGGGGCAGGGCGCCAGCCTGGGCTACTCGCCGTCGAAGGGCGCGATCAAGATGCTCACGCAGTCGCTCGCGCAGGAGCTCGCGCCCGCTGGCGTGCGCGTCAACGCGCTGGCCCCCGGCGTGATCGAGACACCCATGACTGCGGCCACGCGCGAGAACCCGCAGCGCCTCGAATCGTTCATGACGCGCATCCCCATGGGCCGCGTCGGCCAGACCGAAGACCTCGTGGGCCCGGTGATCTTCCTGGCCAGCGACATGTCGCGCTACGTGACCGGCATCGTGCTGCCGGTGGACGGCGGCTTCCTCGCCGTCTGAGCCCCCTTTTGTTTTTTCCGCTTCCCCGTCCGTCAACCTCAGGAGACAAAAAATGAAAACCATCCGTCTGTACAAGACGCTGCTCGCCGCGGCCGCGTTCGCCGCCTTCACGGCCGGCGCTACCGGTGCCATGGCGCAGGACATCAAGGTCGGCTACAACGGCGACCTCTCCGCGTCGCCCTCGGCCCAGAGCGGCCAGGCCGCGGTGCTGGGCATGGAGGCGGCCATCGCCGACATCAACGCCGCAGGCGGCGTGCTCGGCAAGAAGCTGGCGCTGGTCACGCGCGACGACGTCTCGGCGCCGCCGAAGTCGATCCAGAACATGAGCGACCTGATCGACAACGAGAAGGTGGCTGCTGTCTTCGGCCCCACCAACTCGGGCAACGCGATGGCGTGGAAGCACATCGCCAACCAGAAGAAGATCCCCGTGCTGGGCAACGTGGGCTCGGGCACCGACATCACCAAGCCGATGAGCCCCGGCGCCGACAACTACATGTTCCGCGTCTCGATGGTCGACCGCGAGCAGGTCGCCGCGCTCATGGCCTACGTGAAGAAGAACACCGCAGGCTCCAAGGTGGTGGGCCTGATGGCCGAGACCACCGGCTACGGCCAGGGCGGCCTGAAGGACATGGAGGAGATCGCCAAGCTGCAGGACATCAAGATCGCCGCCACCGAGCGCTTCGGTGTCGGCGACACCGACATGACCTCGCAGCTGAGCAAGATGAAGGCCGCCAACGTCGACACCGTGGTGGTGTGGGCGCAGGGCACGCCCATCGCGCAGCTGGTGCGCAGCATGGAGAAGATCAACTACTTCCCGCTGACGCTGACCTCCTGGGCCGCCGACAACATCACCTTCTACGACGCGGCCGGCAAGCAGCTCGCGGAGAAGCCGATCTTCATGCGCACCGTGAGCGAGACCCGCACGCCCGCGCAGCAGAAGCTCTTCGACCGCATCGGTGCCAAGCTGAAGGCGCCGGGCTCGTTCTCTTTCGCGCTGCACGGCTACGACTCCGTGCAGCTGCTGGCGCAGGCCATGAAGCAGGCCAACAGCACCGACGGCGCGGCGGTGCGCGCGGCGCTCGAAGACCTGAAGACGCCGGTGCAGGGCGTGCTCAAGACCTACGACAAGCCCTTCAGCAAGACCAACCACGAGGCGCTGACCGCCAAGGACCTGGTCTGGATCCGCTGGAAGGACGGCAAGCTGATGCCCTATACCGACGCGCTGATCCAGGGCCTGAAGCCGGCCGACTTCAAGCAGTAAGCAAGACAGAAAAGAAGAGGCGAAGCGACCGGCATGCCCGCGCGGCAGCCGGCGCCGTCTCGCAACGGAGATACACACCATGGTTGAAGCGCTCCTGCAGGCGCTCATCAGCGGGCTCGCCGTCGGCGGTGCCTATGCGCTGGTGGCGCTGGGATTCAGCATCACGTTCACGACCACCAAGACGCTGAACTTCTCGCACGGCGAGTTCGTCTCGGCCGGCGCCTTCATCGGCATGAGCGCCCTGTTCCTGGTACTGGGCAAGCCGCTGAGCTCCACCACCTTCGGCGATGCCGTGCCAGGCGCGGGCGCGCAGCTGTTCGCGCTGCTGGCCGCGCTCGGCGTGATGGGCCTCCTGGGCTGGCTGCTCTACGTGCTGGGCGTGCGTCCCTTCGCGGGCCGCCCCGGCATGGCGTGGGTGATGAGCACGCTGGGCTTCGGCGTGATCCTGCAGAGCGTGGGCCTGGCCATCTGGGGCCCGAAGCCGGTGGTGGTGCCCGCGCCCGTGGGCGACACCGTGATCCGCATGTTCGGCGTGGGCGTGCGTCCGCAGGAACTGCTGACGCTGGGCGTGGCCGTGGTGGTCATGCTCGGCTTCGACCGCGTGATGAACCGCACCATGGTCGGCAAGGCGATGCGCGCGGTCGCGCAGAACGGCAACGTCGCCAGCCTGATGGGCATCAACACCAACGCGATGATGATCGGCGCCTTCGTCGTCAGCTCGGCGCTGGCGGGGCTCTCGGGCTTCCTGCTCGCGCCCATTGCGCAGGCCTCGCTCTTCATGGGGCTGACCGTGGGGCTCAAGGGCTTCTCGGGCGCGATGATCGGCGGGCTGAGCAATCCCCGCGGCTGCGTGATCGGCGGCTTCCTGCTCGGCGTGCTCGAGTCGATGGTCAACCTGTGGCAGGCGCAGTGGCGCGAGGTGGCGGTGTTCGCGCTCGTCATCCTGGTGCTGGCCTTCCGGCCCACCGGCCTGTTCGGCCGCTCGACGGTGGAGAAGGTATGAAGCGCCTCGCGCATCCCCTCGCCGTGGTGCTGATCGCGGCGCTGCTCTGCGGCATCGTCTCGATGTCGGGCAACGACTACTACCTGCGCATCGCCTTCATGATGTGCGTCTACTACCTCTGCGCCGCCGGCATGAACGTGCTGGTGGGCTACGCGGGGCAGAAATCGCTGGGCCAGGCCGGGCTGTTCGCGGCCGGCGCCTACGGCGTGGCGCTGCTGACCTCGCGCACCGACATGGACCCGTGGCTCGCGCTCGCGCTGGCCGCCGTCATCTCGGGCCTGTGCGGCGTGCTGATCGCGCTGCCCTCGCTGCGCGTGAAGGGGCCGTACCTCGCCATGGTCACGCTGGCCTTCGGCATCGTGGTGGAGAAGCTCGTGGGCGAATGGACCGACGTGTTCGGCGGCGCGCAGGGCATCTACGGCATCCGCCCGCTCACCTGGAAGGGGGCGCCGCTGGACACCACGCAATGGGTCATCCTGGGCATCGTGCTGTGCGCGGCGCTGCACCTGCTGCTGCGCAACCTGCTCAACGGCCGCTTCGGCCGTGCGCTGCTGTCGCTGCAGGCGGACGAGATCGCTTCGTCTTCCGTGGGCGTGCGCGTGTACCGCGCCAAGGTCATGGCCTTCGTGGTCGCGGCCGTCACCTGCGGTATCGCGGGCGCGCTGGTGGCCCAGCAGAACCAGTACATCAACTCCGACTTCATCACCTTCCACCTGTCGATCTTCATCCTGCTGCTGGTGCTGTTCGGCGGCGCGGGCTCGATGTACGGGCCGCTGGTGGGTGCGGTGCTGCTCACGCTGACCGACGCGCTGCTCGCGCGCTGGCCCTCGGCGCAGCACTTCCTCTACGGCTTCCTGCTGCTGTTCGCGCTGTACGTGATGCCCGGCGGCGTGGTGGGCCTGTTCAACAAGTGGTTCATGAAGTCGCGCCATCGCGGCGAGGGCGCTGGCGGCAACGGCGTTCCGGGGCAGATCGGCCCCGGCGGCGAAGGCGAGCTGCTGGTGGTGCAGGGCGTGACCAAGTCGTACGGCGGCGTGAAGCCGGCGCAGGACGTGTCCTTCCGCCTGCAGCGCGGCCACATCCATGCGCTGATCGGGCCGAACGGCGCGGGCAAGAGCACCATGATTAACATGCTCACCGGCGTGATCGAACCCGACGCGGGCTCGATCCGCTTCCTGGGCCGCAACATCGTGGGCGAGCCGGCTCATGCCATCTGCTGCATGGGCATGGGCCGCACCTTCCAGAACCTGCGCCTGTTCGCGGATCTCTCGGTGCTCGACAACGTCATGCTCGGCCGCCACAGCCGCATGAGCAACGGCTTCCTGTCGTCGCTGGTGGCCTGGCCCACCGCGAACCGGCAGGAGAAGGCGACGCGCGAGCGCGCGCTGCAGCTGCTCGACCTGGTCGACCTCGGCCACCTCGCGCACTGGCCCGCCGGCAGCCTGCCCTATGGCCTGCAGCGCCGCGTGGAGCTGGCGCGCGCGCTGGCCACCGAGCCGCAGCTGCTGCTGCTCGACGAACCGGCCGCCGGCCTCAACCCGCAGGAGACCGCCGAGCTCGGCGAACTGCTGCTGCGCATCGGCAAGTGCGGCGTGTCGATCCTGATGGTGGAGCACCACATGGACCTGGTGATGTCGATCTCGGACCACGTCATCGTGCTCGACTACGGCATCAAGATCGCCGAGGGCAGGCCCGCCGAGGTGCAGGCCAACCCGCGCGTGGTCGAGGCCTACCTGGGCGTGGACGACGAAGAAGAAGCGGTATTGGCCACGGCCATGCCCGCCTGAGCAGAAAGACCGAAACCATCATGCTGAAAATCGAATCGGTGAAGGTCTCGTACGGCGCCATCGAGGCTGTCAAGGGCGTGAGCCTGGAAGTGCGCGCGGGCGAGGTCGTCACCATCATCGGCGCCAACGGCGCCGGCAAGAGCACGCTGCTCAAGAGCATCGTCGGCCTGGAGCCCGTGGCCGAGGGCCGCGTGCTGATCGACGGCAACGACTGCACGCACGTGCCCTCGCACAGGCGCGTGGGCCTGGGCGTGGCGCTGTCGCCCGAGGGCCGCGGCGTGTTCCCCGACCAGACGGTGCGCGAGAACCTGATGCTCGGCGCCTACTCGCGCCGCGGCGACAAGGCCTTCGTGGAGCGCGGCATCGAGCGCGAGTTCGCGCGCTTCCCGCGCCTGAAGGAGCGCCAGCACCAGCCCTCGGGCACGCTCTCGGGCGGCGAGCAGCAGATGCTGGCCATCGCCCGCGCGCTCATGAGCGAGCCGCGCCTGCTGCTTTTGGACGAGCCCTCGCTGGGCCTGGCGCCGCTCATCATCAAGGACATCTTCGATGCCATCCGCCAGCTGCGCAGCTCGGGCCTGACCATCCTTCTGGTCGAGCAGATGGCCAAGCAGGCGCTGGGCGTGGCCGACCGCGCCTACGTGCTCGAAACCGGCTGCATCACGCTCGAAGGCTCGGGCCGCGAGCTGCTCGACAACCCCAAGGTGAAGTCCGCGTACCTCGGCACGCACTGATTTCATCGCTCATTTCAAAGGACTGCCAATGACCACCACCAAGAAATTCGCCAGCCACGCCGACCTCGAGGAAAAGAAGGTCTCGTTCACCCGGCTCTCGGAGAACGCCTATGCCTACACCGCAGAGGGCGACCCGAACACCGGCATCTTCATCGGCGACGAGGCCGTGATGGTGGTCGACACCCAGGCCACGCCCGCGATGGCGCAGGACGTGATCCGCCGCATCCGCGAAGTGACGCCGCTGCCCATCAAGTACGTGCTGCTGAGCCACTACCACGCGGTGCGCGTGCTGGGCGCGTCGGCCTACTTCAAGGAGGGCGCCGAGCAGATCATCGCCAGCCGCGACACCTACGACCTGATCGTCGAGCGCGGCGAGCAGGACAAGGCCAGCGAGATCGGCCGCTTCCCGCGCCTGTTCCGCAATGTCGAGTCGGTGCCGCCGGGCCTGACCTGGCCCACCATGACCTTCGACGGCACCATGAGCGTGTGGCTGGGCAAGAAGCTCGAAGTCAAGATCGCGCAGGTGGGCCGCGGCCACACCAAGGGCGACACCATCGCCTACCTCGAAGACCAGAAGATCTGCTTCGCGGGCGACCTCGTCGAATACCAGAGCACCGCCTACGCCGGCGACTGCTACTTCCGCGACTGGCCCGCCACGCTCGACCGCCTCGCGGGCTTCGGCTTCGAGAAGCTGGTGCCCGGGCGCGGCGCCGCGCTGGAGAACGCCGCCGACGTGCGCAAGGCCATCGCCTCCACGCGCGCCTTCATCTCCGACGTGTACACGCTGGTCAACAACGGCGTGGCGCAGGGCAAGACGCTGAACGCGATCTACAAGGAAACCGTGGCGGCGCTGCGCCCCACGTACGGCCATTGGGTGATCTTCGACCACTGCATGCCGTTCGACGTGACGCGCGCCTACGACGAGGCCACCGGTCACGTCCACCCGCGCATCTGGACCGCCGAGCGCGACATCGAAATGTGGAACGAACTGGAAGGTTGACCACCCCAGGACTGTTGATCACCCCCAGCCTCGCCCACTTCGTGTGGCTCGGACACCCCCTCGCGGGGGCGCACCCTGCGGCCCGGCAGAGCCGGTTCCGCGGGAGCCTGCGAAGGGGCCTCGCTGCGCGGGCCGTGGCGTTGTGTTGTCTTTCGATGAACGATTGAAATGAACAAGTCTGCGCCGTCGTCATCTTCATCGACCTCTGCGGGCGCCACACCGGCCGCCGTGCAGGCCTGGCTGCTGCTGGGAATGCTCGTGTGGGGCGTGAACGTGTCGGCGGTGAAGGTGCTGACGGGCTTCTTCGAGGCGCTGCCGCTGGCGGCCTTGCGCATGGCGGTGGCGTGCGTGGCGCTGAGCGCGATCTTGCTCTGGCGGCGCGGCGGGGTGCCGGTGTTCGGCATGCGGCGTCTTGCGGCACTTGCCGGCTGCGGCTTCCTGATGGTGTATGCCAACCAGATCCTGTTCGCGCTGGGGTTGCAGCGTTCGACGGCCACCAACGGAGCGCTGATCATGGCGCTGAGTCCGCTGGTGTCGGCGCTGATGGCAGCGCTGGTGTTCCGCGAGGCGCTGACGGCGCGGCGCCTCTGCGGCGTGGCGCTGGGCTTCGCGGGCGTGGCGGCGGTCGTGCTGAGCCATCCGGGAGCAAGCCTGTCGCGCGCGGGGTTGGGCGATTTGCTGCTGGCGCTGTCGGTGGTGAGCTTCGCGGTCGGCGGCGTAGGCGTGCAGCGCCTGGCGCGGCAGATCGATCCGCTGTCGATGAGCTGGGGCATCTACGTCATGGGCACCGCGATGCTGGTGCTGCACACGCTGCTGGGGCCCTCGCCGCTGGGCGCGGCGCAGCTGTTCCCGGGTGCGTGGCCGTGGGTGCTGGTGCTGTTCTCGGGCGTGGCCGCCACCGCCGCCGGCAACCTGATCTGGAACCGCGCCATCTCCGTCATCGGCGTGGCGCGCACTGCTGTCTTTCTCTATTGGGTGCCGGTGTTCGGCGTCGCGGTCGCGGCGCTGCTGCTGGGCGAGGTGCTGACCTGGTGGCACCTGTTCGGCTTCGCCGCGGTGATGGGCGGCACGTGGCTGGGCACGCGGCCGGCAGCCGCCGCCGTGCCCAAGCCTGCACCCTGATTTCTTCCATCCATGTCCACCGACTCTCTTCCCCTGCTGTTCCAGCCCCTGCAACTGCGCGGCCTCACATTGGCCAACCGTGTCGTGATCTCGCCGATGTGCCAGCACGCCGCCGAGCGCGGCCATGCCACGCCGTGGCACATGGTGCACTTGGGCAAGTTCGCGCTCGGCGGCGCCGGGCTGATCCTCACCGAGAGCACAGCGGTCGATCCGCGCGGTCGCATCGGCACCGCCGACCTCGGCCTGTGGAACGACAGCCAGATCGCGCCGCTGAAGGCAGTGGTCGATTTCGTGCACGCGCAGGGCAGCGCCATCGGCGTGCAGCTCGCGCATGCAGGCCGCAAGGCGGGCAGCGAGCCGCTGTGGGAGGGGGGCGCCGCACTCGGCGATGCGCGCATGGCCGCCGACGAGGAGCCGTGGGAGCGCCTGGGCCCCAGCGCCATCGCGGCAGGGCCGGGTTGGTCGGTGCCGCGCGCGCTCGATGCCGATGGCATCGCGGCGGTGGTGCAGCGCTTCGTCGATGCGACGTTGCGCGCCGACAAGGCTGGCTTCGACGTGGTCGAGCTGCACTTCGGGCACGGCTACCTCGTCGCCAGCTTCCTTTCACCCAACGCCAACCATCGCGACGATGCCCTCGGCGGCAGCCGCGACAACCGCATGTGGCTCGCGCTGGAGATCGCGCAGCGCGTGCGTGCCGCGTGGCCGGCGGAGAAGCCGCTGTTCTGCCGCCTCTCGGCGGTCGACGGCACGCCCGATGGCTGGAACCTGGACGACTCGGTGGTGCTCGCGCGCGAGCTCAAGCGCTGCGGCGTCGACGTGATCGACTGTTCCTCGGGCGGCCTCACCGAGGAGACGCGCGCGCTGCCGGTGCCGCGCGGACTGGGCTTCCAGGTGCCGTTCTCCGCGCGCATCCGGCAGGAGGCGCAGGTGCCCACGCAGGCGGTCGGGATGATCGTCGACGCGCATCAGGCCGAGGCCGTGCTCGCCGCCGGGCAGGCCGATCTCGTCGCCCTGGGCCGCGAGGCCTTGCTCGACCCCTACTGGGCGCACCACGCGGCCGCGACGCTCGGTGCGGACCCCGGCTTCCAGCGCTGGCCGGTGCGCCACGGCGTGTGGCTGGCCAAGCGCGCGCCCGGCCTCGCGCGAGCGCGCGCCGAGGCGGAAGCCGCCTTGCAAATCAACGATAAGGAGACAAGCAGATGACCGAACCGACGCCCCTGCGCATGGGCCTGATCCGCAAGAAACCCGAATGGACCGACGAGGCCTTCCGCAGCCACTGGCGCGACAGGCACGGCCCGCTGGTGGCGCAGCTGCCCACGCTGCGCGGCTACCGGCAGAACCTCGTGCTCGACCGGCTGCAGCGCGGCATCGACTTCGCGCGTGGGCCGTGGGACTTCGACGGCTTCTCGCAGCTGGGCTTCGACGAGGCGAAGCAGGCCGACGCGGCCTTCAACCGCGGCGAGCTCGCCGCCGCCATCCGCGCCGACGAGGAACGCTTTCTGGGCGGCCTGCACATCGTGACCGTCGCGCAGACCGAGGTGATCGCGCCGCCGCCCAAGCCCGAGGGGCTGCTCAAGCGCATCTCGCTGCTGCGCCGGCCCGTCGAGCAGTCGGAAGAAGACTTCCGCCGCGAATGGAAGGTGCACGCCGACCACGTGCGCCGCATGCCTGGCGTGAGCGGCTACCGCCAGAACGTGGTGACCGCGCGCGAGTTCGTGAAGGGCACGCCCTGCGGCTACGCGGAGCTGCCGATCGACGGCATCGTCGAGCTGTGGTTCGAGAACCCCGGCACGCTCGATGCGGCCTTCGCATCGCCGCAAGGGCAGGTGACGATGGCGCATGCGCTCACCTTTCTTGCGGAGATCACGGCCTTCGTGGTGGAGGAGCACCGCGTGGTGTGAGGCCAATGAGGGCGGGCCGGGCATGGATGCGCTCGCCGCGCGGTGTCGCCGGCCATAACATCGGCGTTCGTCAAACCGGAGCGGCACACATGGGGCGCACTCGCATCTTCTTCCTGGGCATCGCCGTGGCCACGGCCGCATGCGCGGCGTCCGCCCAGACGCGCAAGCCGCTTCCGCCCGGCGTGGCGGGCGTGATGCGCATCGACGCCGGCACCGACTACGTGTTTCTCGACCGCCCCACCACCGTCGGCGGCGTCTGCAAGGGATGGAAGGCGGTATCGATACAGGCGCCGGGACCGGCGGGCTCGGGCACCACCAACCTCATGTGCTGGAAGGAATCGAACGGCCAGCTGCTGACGGCGACCGAGCAGAAGGTGACGCCGCAGGTCGCGCCGATGAGCCTGATCCGCTGAGGAGCAGCGGCGTTCACGCACGCCCCCCAAAAAAAAGCGCCCCTCGAGGGAGCGCTTAACGACGCACGGATGCGTCGTGAGGAGGAACCGGGATCCACGGAACCTCCACATTGACTCTGCGCAGCGCCCGCCCATGCGGGACATTGCAAGGCAAGTGCGTGAGCGCCTGCCTACATCGGCACCCCGGGGCCGGCAGCGGGCGAGCGGGTGGCCCGCTCAGCCCAGCAGGCCGTGCAGGATGTTGGTGACCGGGTTCACCACGTGGCTCACCGTCTGCTCGACCTGGCTGGTGATCGGCGCGACGACTTCGCCCACGCCGGAAGCCACTGCACCGGCCGCGCCTTCGGCCACGTGGGCCACTGTCTCGGCCACCGGCGCCACGGTGCCGGAAGTGCCGGCCAGGATGTCGGTCGCCGGCGCCGCCGCGCTGGAGGCCGCATGTGCCGCCGGAGCAGCCGCTTCGCTGGTCGCCGACTGCAGCACGTTGGCCACCGGGCCGTCGTCGCCGCCGAGCGAGCCGAGCAGGCGGCCGACCAGGCCGTCTGCGCCCAGCACGCTGCCGACCAGGCCTTCGTCGCCGAGCAGGTTGTTCACGATGCCGTCTTCGCCGAGCACGCCACCCAGCAGGCCGCCGGTGCCGCCGCCGCCGGTCACTCCGCCGAGCAGGCCGCCGACGAGGCCGTCTTCACCGAGGAGACCACCGACCAGGCCGCCGGCATCGCCGTTGGTGACGCCGCCGAGCAGGCCGCCGACGAGGCCGTCTTCACCGAGGAGACCACCGACCAAGCCACCGGCATCGCCGTTGGTGACGCCGCCGAGCAGGCCGCCGACGAGGCCGTCTTCACCGAGGAGGCCACCGACCAGGCCACCGGCATCGCCGTTGGTGACGCCGCCGAGCAGGCCGCCGACGAGACCGTCTTCGCTGAGCACGCCGCCCAGCAGGCCGCCGTCGCCCAGCACGCCGCCGAGGAGGCCGCCATCGCCACCGAGTACGCCGCCCAGCAGGCCGTCGTCGCCCAGCACGCCGCCGAGGAGGCCGCCGTCGCTACCGAGCACGCCGCCCAGCAGGCCGCCATCACCCAGCACGCCGCCGAGCAGGCCACCATCGCCACCGAGCAGACCGCCCAGCGGGCCATCGGCACCGAGGAGGCCGTCGTCGCCAAGAACCCCGCCCAGCAGGCCGTCTCCACCGAGGAGGCCGCCGATCAGGCCGTTGTCGCCCAGCACGCCGCTGAGCAGGCCGTCTTCGCCGCCGAGCAAGCCGCCGAGGGGTGTTGTGCCAAGCAGTCCTCCGGCCACGCCGTCGGGACCGAGCAGGCTGTCGACCAGCCCGTCGCCGCCCAGCAAGCCGCCGGTGAGGCCCTCGCTGCCGAGCAGGCCGGCGAGCGAGCCGTCGCCGCCGAGTACGCCTCCGAGCAGGCCGTCGTCGCCGCTCAGCAGGCCACCCAGAAGGCCGTCGTCACCCAGCACGCCGCCGAGCAGGCCGCCATCGCCACCGAGTACGCCGCCCAACAGGCCGTCGTCACCCAGCACGCCGCCGAGCAGGCCGCCATCGCCGCCGAGTACGCCGCCCAGCAGGCCGTCGTCACCCAGCACGCCGCCGAGGAGGCCGCCATCGCCACCGAGCACGCCGCCCAGCAGGCCGTCGTCGCCCAGCACGCCACCGAGCAGGCCGCCATCGCCACCGAGTACGCCGCCCAGCAGGCCGTCGTCGCCCAGCACGCCGCCGAGGAGGCCGCCATCGCCGCCGAGTACGCCGCCCAGCAGCCCGCCAAGCAAGCCGCCATCGCCAAGCAGCTGCCCGACCAATCCGTCTTCGCCGAGCACGCTGCCCACGAGGCTGCCTTCGCCGAGCAGGCCGTCGAGCACCTGGCTGACCACGCCTTCGTCGCCGACGATCTGGTCGACGAGGCCGTCGATGCCCAGGCCGGTGGTTACGCCGCCGAGCAGTCCGTCGCCACCGAGCACGTTGTCGAGGATGTTGCCGAGCGCGTCGGTCAGGTAGTCGACCTGGCCGTTCAGCGAGCCGATGAGCGCGCCGGTGAGGCCGGCGCCCAGCAGGCCGTCGACCACGGGTGTGAGCACGCCGCCGAGGTCGGCGGTGATGCCGTCGACAGTGTCGTCCAGCGGGTCGAAGGCGTTCGGATCGTCGGGCCTGAATTCGTTGCCCGCGATGGGCGAGAGCACGTCGTCCACGAGGTCGGTGAGGCCGTCGACCGTGGGCATCAGCGACGAGAGCGTGGGCGCGGAGCTCGTGACCGCGGCACTGCGCGCGGCGGCGGCCGTACCGCCGCCTCCGCCGAGGCCGAGCAGGTTGTCGAGGGCTCCGACAAGATGGTCGGCGGCGCCGTCGCCTGGGTCGAGCAGGTGGTCGGCGTCCGCGTCGGCGTCGGCATCCGAGTCGGCGTCCGAGTCGGCGTCCGCATCGGAGTCCGCGTCCGAATCGGCATCGGCGTCCGAATCGGCGTCGGCGTCGGCGTCAGCGTCGGCATCCGCATCCGAGTCGCCGTCCGCATCCGCATCCGCGTCGGCATCGGCGTCCGCGTCTGCATCCGCATCGCTTTCGCCGATGCCCGGAACGAAGAAGGGGACCGCGCCGTCGCTGCCCCCGCCGCCGCCCAGTGCCGCCGCGAGCCCGGCGGCGCCCAGCGCGCCGAGCGCGAATTCGCCCAGCCCGATGCCGCTGCCGGCAGCGGTCTTCTTGCTCACCGCGAGCGCGGCGGCTTCGGCGTCGCTGTCGGGCGCGGTCACTTCCAGGTCGCCGGAGGCCACGTCCACGTTCACCTGCTCCAGGCCGCTCGCGAGCTTGGTCGAGCTGATGGTGGCGTCCGTGCCGCCCGTGAACACGCCGGCCAGGGGTGCCTTGTTGGTGGCCGATCCGGGAAATAGAACGTTGGCATGGCCGTCCTGCGGAACGATCACGCGGTCGCCGGCCATCAGCGTCTGGTTGCCGGACACCGGAATCGCCACGCCGTCGCGCATGACGACCGTGCCGGGCGTCGCATTCGACAGTGACCCGATGCCGGCCGGCGCCGCAGCCGGTGTTGCCGAGGCGGCGGTGGCCGCCCCCATGGGAGCGACCGGCCGGACCGTCGCCTGCGCGAGGATCACCGGCGTGGCGGCACTGCTGTCGGCGCCTCCGGCGATCGAAGAAATCGTTGTGTTGGCATCCGCCATGGCAGCCTCCTCGGTAGTGGGAGTGGCTGACGGGGCAACTTGTGTGCCGCTTTTTTGCGCAGGCGCCGGCGTGGGGCAAGGTGCGCGCAAACTGTTGATTTACATGGAGATTTTTGCCGGAGCCACGTCGCGATGAAAGCGCCGGGCGGACGCACTTCGGCACTTGTTACGTAGCGCTGTTACCTTGTCAGTACGTAACGAAGGCCGGGGCGCAAGCAGCCGCCGGGCCGCGGATCAGGCCGCGGGCCGCAGCCGCGGCGACACCGGGATGTCGCGGGAGAAGTCGCGGCGCGGTGCCGAGGGCAGTGCGTCGCGCGTTACGTCGCAGGGCAGCACGAACTGGCTGATGAGCGTGCCCAGGTTGCGGGCCTGGTCGCGCAGGCTTTCCGATACGGCGGCCGATTCCTCGACCATGGCCGCGTTCTTCTGCGTCATTTCGTCCAGCCGGGCGACGGCGGCGTCGATCTGGGCGATGTCCTGCACCTGCGACTGCGTCGCCATCGTGATGGCGCCGACCGTGTCGGCGACCTGGCCGATGGAAGCGACGATGCGCCCCATCGTGCGGCCAGCGTCGTCGGCGAGCGCGGTGCCCGACTCGATGCGCTGCACCGAGTTCTCGATCAGGCCCTTGATCTCGCGGGCAGCCGCGGCCGATCGCGTGGCCAGCTGCCGCACCTCAGACGCGACCACCGCGAAGCCGCGTCCCGCGTCGCCGGCCCGCGCAGCCTCGACCGCGGCATTGAGCGCCAGGATGTTCGTCTGGAAGGCGATGGCGTCGATCACGCCGGTTATGTCGGCCACCCTGTGCGATTCGCGCCGGATGTCCTGCATGGTGCTCACCACCTGGGACACCGCCTCGCCGCCCTGCGCTGCGACCGTGGCGGCGGCCCCGGCCATGCGTTCGGCCTCGCCGGCGGCCGTGCTCGATTGCTGCGCGTTGTGCATGACCTGCCCGAGCGCCGCCGCCGTCTGCTGCAGGCTGGCCGCGGCGCCTTCGGTGCGTGCCGAGAGTTCCGAGTTGCCGTGCGCGATCTCGGCGGCCGCCGTGCGCACGTTCTGCACCGACTCGCGCACGCGCTGCACCAGCTCGCGCAGTGCGCCCTGCATGGCGCCCAGCGCCTGCAGCATCTGGCCCGCCTCGTCGCGGGAGTGGCCCTCGATGTCCTGGCGCAGGTCGAGGGTGGCCACGCGTCCGGCTGTGTCGCTCGCGAGCCTGATCGGCCTGCCAATGCTGCGCATCAGCCCCAGCGCCAGCACACCGCCCAGCAGCAGCGCGGCCACGCTGAACAGCACCAGCGCAATGCGCGCGGAGGCGCTCAGCTCGGCGACGTGCTCGCCTGCCACGTCGATGGCCAGCCGCTGCGATTGCGCGAGCCTGGAAACGGCGGCCAGCAGCGCGGCCGAACTGGGCTGGAAGCGCTGCGCGTACACGTTGCGGATGCGCTCGGTGAGGCCCGAGTCGCGCGCGGCGATCAGTTCCTTGACGGCGCCCGCGAAGTCCCTGGCGGCGGCGTCGGCCTGCGCGAGCAATGCGCGGTCGGCCTCGTCGTGCAGTCGCTGGTCGAGCTGTTTGATCAGTTCGTCGTAACTGGCGGCGGTTGCGCGGATGTCCGCCGCAAGAATCTCGCCGACCTCGGGTTCGGAGCTCAGCGCCATCGCCTTGTAGCGCTCGGCATTGATCGCCTGCAGGCGGTAGGCGTCGGCCACGATGCGCTCCGACACGCCGCGCTGCTGGATGGCTTCGCGCGTGGCCTCGTCGACCTTGGCGAGCGAACGAATGCCGATGCCGGAGCCCGCGAGGGTCAGCAGCAGGACGGCCGAGAAGGTGAACAGGAGGCGGCGACCGAGGATGTTGCGGGAGCCGGAGGAGGGGAGGAGAAGGTGGGCGTCTGATGTCACGCGCGGATTAGACCGAGGGCGTGTGACTGGTCGTTGACCCGGACCCGCGTGTGGGCGGGGCTTGCGCCGGGCCTGCCTGGGGTCTTGAAAAGCCGTTGCGATTCAACGACTTGGCGATCTGGTGGTGCCTTCGACAGGAATCGAACCTGTATCTGAGTCTTAGGAGGACCCCGTTCTATCCATTGAACTACGAAGACCGGATGGGGATGCACGAAGCGGCGAGCTGCGGTGCGCCCGCGATTTTATAGGGTTCGCGATGACAGCCCCGGCCGGGGCCGCGCCCGGCCCCTCGCGCATCGCCAGCGCGGGCTTACCCCGATACGAAATCTGCAAAAAGTTGACCGCGATCAAGCCGCCTCGAATCGCTGGCGCGCACCATCGTGCCCGTTCGCATCTCTGCTCAGATTCAAGAACAAAAAAGAGCGAAATCACTACACAGGAGACAACCTGATGAAGAAGATCGCCTTGAATGTTCTGAGCCGCGCGACTGCCGTTCTTGCCACGACAACCGCCGCGATGGCGCTGGCGACCGGTGCCGCGCCTGCCTTCGCATGGGAACCCACCAAGCCGGTGGAGTTCGTGATTCCCGCCGGCACCGGCGGGGGCGCCGACCAGATGGGGCGGCTGCTGCAGGGCATCGTCATCAAATACAAGCTGATGAAGGAGCCGCTGATCGTCGTCAACAAGTCCGGCGGCGCGGGCGCCGAGGGCTTCCTGGCGGTGAAGGAGGCAAAGGGCGATCCGCACAAGATCGTCATCTCGCTGTCGAACCTGTTCACCACGCCGATGGCCACGGGCGTGCCCTTCAACTGGAAGGACATGACGCCGGTCGCGATGCTGGCGCTCGACCAGTTCGTGCTGTGGACCAACGCCTCCGAGCCCTACAAGAGCGCGGGCGAGTACGTCGCGGCGGTGAAGACCGCGGGGCCGAACAAGTTCAAGATGGCCGGCACCGGCTCGAAGCAGGAAGACCAGATCATCACGGTCGCGCTCGAGAAGGCCACTGGCACCAAATTCATCTACGTGCCGTTCAAGGGCGGCGGCGAGGTGGCGGTGCAGCTGGTGGGCGGGCACGTGCAGTCGACGGTGAACAACCCGATCGAGGCGGTGGCGCAATGGCGCGCGGGCAAGCTGCGCGCGCTGTGCGTGTTCGACGACGAGCGCATGCCCTTCAAGGCCAAGGTCACCGACACACAGTCGTGGAACGACATCCCCACCTGCAAGGAAGCGGGCGTGCCGACCAGGTACACGATGCTGCGCGGCATCTTCATGCCGCCGGGCGTCACCCCCGACCAGCTCGCCTTCTACAAGGACCTGCTGACCAAGGTGGCGGCCACGCCGGAGTGGAAGGAGTACATGGAGAAGGGCGCCTTCAACCCGACCTTCATGACCGGCGACGCCTTCGCGAAGTGGCTCGCCGAGGCCGAGACCACGCACCGCACGCTGATGTCCGACGCGGGCTTCCTCGCGAGCAACAAGTAGGCGGGCAGACCGCCGACGACCGACTGCCGCGCCCCGCGGCAGCGGGCGCGTGCGCCGCGGGCGCACGCCGCATTCCTTCTTTTTTCAAACAACCACGATGGGGGCTCCATGGAGCACGACGAATCATCCGGGGGCCCGGCGCGCACGGGCATCTCCACCCACCTCGTAGAAGCGGCGGTGGCCGTGGCGCTGCTGGTCATCGGCCTGGTGGTGGTCTTCGAGGCGCGCAAGCTCGGCGCCGGCTGGACCACCGACGGCCCCGGCGCGGGCTACTTCCCGTTCTTCATCGGCGTGATCATCACGATTTCGGGCGCCGGCATCCTCTACCAGTCGCTGCTTGGCAAGAACCGCAACACCGCGGTCTTCGTCGACTCGGTGCAGCTCAGGCGCGTGCTGTCGGTGCTCGTGCCCGCCACGGTCTACGTGCTGGCGATTTCCTTCCTCGGCATCTACGTGGCGTCGGCGATCTACATCGCGCTCTTCATGATGGTGCTGGGCAAGTACGCGTGGTTCAAGAGCGTGTTCGCCGCGCTGGCCGTGAACGCGCTCTTCTTCTGCATGTTCGAGGTCTGGTTCAAGGTGCCGCTGTTCAAGGGCGCGCTCGATCCGCTTCGATTCCTCGGCTACTGAACCCGAACCAAGGAGCACAAGCGAAATGGAAGAAATCAGTGCCCTGATGCAGGGCTTCTACGTGATCCTCTCGCCGATGAACATCGGCCTGATGTTCCTCGGCATCATCCTCGGCGTGCTGATCGGCGTGCTGCCGGGGCTCGGCGGCGCCAATGGCGTGGCGATCCTGCTGCCGCTCACCTTCACGATGTCGCCGACCTCGGCCATCATCATGCTGTCGTGCATCTACTGGGGAGCGCTCTTCGGCGGGGCCATCACCTCGATCCTGTTCAACATACCGGGCGAGCCATGGTCGGTGGCCACCACCTTCGACGGCTACCCGATGGCGCAGAACGGGCAGGCGGGCGCGGCGCTCACCACCGCGTTCACGTCCTCCTTCGTGGGCGCGTTCCTCGCGGTGGTGATGATCACCTTCCTCGCGCCGCTGGTCGCGAAGTTCGCGCTCAAGTTCGGCTCGCCCGAGTTCTTCGCGGTGTACCTGCTGACCTTCTGCAGCTTCGTCGGCATGGGCAAGGGCTCGCCCTTCAAGATCCTCGCGTCGATGGCGCTGGGCTTCGCGCTCGCCAGCGTGGGCATGGACACCGTCACCGGCCAGCTGCGCCTGACCTTCGGCCAGCCCGAGCTGATGCGCGGCTTCGATTTCCTGATCGCGGTGATCGGCCTGTTCGGTATCGGCGAGATCCTGCTGTCGATGGAAGAGGGTCTGAAGTTCTCCGGCAAGAGCGCCAAGATCGATCCGAAGGTGGTGTGGCAGACCTGGAAGCAGCTGCCCAGGTACTGGATGACCTCCATCCGCAGCTCGCTCATCGGCATCTGGATGGGCATCACGCCCGGCGGTGCCACGCCGGCTTCCTTCATGGCCTACGGCCTCGCCAAGAAGATGTCGAAGAAGGGCGCCAAGTTCGGCACCGGCGAGACGGAAGGCGTGGTCGCGCCCGAGACCGCCGCGCACGCGGCCGGCACCAGCGCGCTGCTGCCGATGCTGGCGCTGGGCATTCCCGGCTCGCCCACCGCCGCGGTGCTGCTGGGCGGCCTGCTGATCTGGGGCCTGCAGCCTGGGCCGCTGCTCTTCGTGGAGCAGAAGGACTTCGTCTGGGGCCTCATCGCCAGCATGTACCTCGGCAACATCGTCGGGCTGATCGTGGTGCTGAGCACCGTGCCGCTCTTCGCATCGATCCTGCGCATTCCGTTCTCGATCATCGCGCCGGTGATCATCGTGATCTGCGCCATCGGCGCCTACACCGTGCACAACGCGATGCTCGACATCTGGTTCATGCTGGGATTCGGCGTGCTGGGCTATCTCTTCAAGAAGCTCGACTTCCCGCTCGCGCCGCTGGTGCTGGCGCTGGTGCTCGGCGACAAGGCGGAAGACTCCTTCCGCCAGGCCATGCTGGTGTCGCAGGGCGACGTGATGGTGATGTTCTCCAACCCGCTGGTGGGCACCATCACCACGCTGGCGCTGGTGCTGCTGTTCTGGCCGCTGATCTCCAAGGCGCTGGCCTTCGTCAGGAAGCCGAAGAAGGCCGACGAGTTCGCCGTCGAACGGCCGGTGGATTGACGAAGGAGGCCAGCACATGCCAGTGATCGCACTGACCCAGGAGATGGGTTCCCTCGCGAAGGATGTTTCGCTGAAACTCGCCGAGACGCTGGGCCTCGCCGTGATGCGCCACGAGGTCATCGAGCACGTCGCGGACCGCATGCAGGTCTCCACCAGCCTCATCGGCCGGCTGCGCAGCGGCAAGGCAGGCCTGGTGGAGCGCCTCACCACCGACCGGCGCAGCGTGGCGCTCTACACCGCCGAAGAACTCTTCGCGCTGGCCGACCGCGGCAACGTGGTGCTGCGCGGCTGGGGCGCCACCTGCCTGCTGCGGCCGGTGCCGCACGTGGTGTGCGTGCGCATCACGCGCTCGATGAAGAAGCGCGTCGAATGGCTGATGGGCGACCTCGAGACCGACGACGCCGAGTTCGCCGAAGCCGAGATCCGCCGCAGCGACCAGGCGCACGCCGCGCGCATGCACGCGCAGTTCGGCGTGACCTGGGGCGACCCGGTGCTCTACGACCTGGTGCTCAACACCGACCGCCTTTCTGTCGAGAGTTGCGTCGAGCAGATCCGGCTGATGGTGAACCGCCCCGAGTTCGCGGAGACACCGGCCTCGCGTGCGCTGCTCGCCAACATGGCGCTGGAGGCGCGCGTGCGCGCGGCGCTGAAGGAGCACGAGGCGACGCGGGACATCAACGTGACGATCACCGCGAATCATGGCGAACTGCTGCTGCGCGGAATCGTGCTGAATTCCGACGAGCGGGCGCAGGCCGAGGCTGTCGCGGCTGAGGTCTCGGGCGTGAGCGGCGTGCACAACCAGCTGAGGCTGATGGCCAGCACGCGGCGCTTTGCTTCGGCGAAGCAGACCTGAGCGCCGGGCTCTGTATTCGGTCTTGCTCCTTCTCCCGTGTGCGGGAGAGGGGGGGTGAGGGAAGGGCGCTGGAACTTGCCAATGGTGCTGCGATGGAAGCCGCCGCACCCTCACCCTGACCCTCTCCCGCAAGCGGGAGAGGGAACCAATGCCAAGACAGACTCAGATCTTTCCGCGCTTGCGCAGCCGGCTAAGGGTTTCCGCCGAGAGATTCAGATACGAAGCCAGTTCCTTGCTCGGAATCCGGTCTTCCAGCTCCGGGTGCTTGCGCATGAAGCGGTGCACGCGCCCGGCCGCGTCGAGCAGGTGCAGCGTGATCGTGTGCGCCATGATCTCGCTCATGCCGCGCATCACGAGGAACTCGAACAGTTCCTTGGTCTCGGGATGCCTGTTCAAGAAGGCGATCCACTCCTTCAGCGGCAGGCTCGCCACCCGCGCCTTGGTCACGCAGACGATGCCGTAGGGCGTGGGCGTGCCCAGCCGCAGCGCGGCGTAGCTCGTCTCCATGTCGTTCTCGTCGGCGAAGCGGAGGATCATTTCCTTGCCCTCCGGGTTGCTCACCACCCGCTTGAGGATGCCGTCGAGGATGAAGTACTGCTCCATCTCCCGCACGCCCTGGTGCAGCAGGAACTCGCCCTTGTTGCCGTCCACGATGACCAGGTGCGCCTCGAGCTCCGCGCGGTCGGCTTCGCTCAGGTCCTTGAGAAGCACGTTCTGCCGCAGCTGGGCGCGAATGATGTTCTTCTCCGGGTGGTTTTCCAACGTCGTCATGGTCACCGTCTTGCTCGATTTCGCTGCCGGCGCCGGTCATCGGGGCCGTCGCCGTTTTCGGGAAAGTTGACCGAGGTCAACGGCCGAAAGTTTGGCCCGAATCATAGTCGCGGCTCGGGCCTCGGCCATTCACCCATGCAGAAGGAGAGACATGTCTTCAGTCAGAACAGAGAAAGAGGCGACCACCACGCTGAGCGAAGCCCTCAAGTCCGCGAAAACCCGTGACGCCGACGGCGACGCGGTGGTGCGCGCGCTCAAGAGCGTGACGGAAGACAACGCGCCCGAGGGCGAGACCATCGACGGCTTCCACCTCGTCATCGATGCCCTCAAGCTCAATGGCATCGACACCATCTTCGGCCTGCCCGGCATCCCGATCACCGACCTCACGCGCATGGCCCAGGCCGAAGGGCTGCGCGTGATCTCCTTCCGCCACGAGCAGCACGCCGGCAACGCGGCGGCGGCAGCCGGCTTCCTCACGCAGAAGCCCGGCATCTGCCTGACCGTGTCGGCGCCCGGCTTCCTCAACGGCCTGACCGCGCTTGCCAACGCCACCACCAACTGCTTCCCGATGATCCTCATCAGCGGCTCCAGCGAGCGCGAGATCGTCGACCTGCAGCAGGGCGACTACGAGGAGATGGACCAGCTGGCCATCGCCAAGCCGCTGTGCAAGGCCGCCTTCCGCGTGCTGCACGCGCAGGACATCGGCGTGGGCATCGCGCGCGCCATCCGCGCCGCGCTCTCGGGCCGTCCGGGCGGCGTCTACCTCGACCTGCCGGCCAAGCTCTTCGCGCAGACCATGGAAGCGGCCGCCGGCAAGGCCTCGCTCATCAAGGTGGTGGACGCCGCGCCGCGCCAGATTCCCGCTGCCGACGCGGTGAACCGCGCCCTCGAACTGCTCAAGGGCGCCAAGCGTCCGCTGATCCTGCTCGGCAAGGGTGCCGCCTACGCGCAGGCCGACGCCGACATCCGCGCGCTGGTCGAGAAGACGGGTATTCCCTACCTGCCGATGTCCATGGCCAAGGGCCTGCTGCCCGACACGCACGCGCAGTCGGCATCGGCCGCGCGCTCCTACGTGCTGCAGGAAGCCGACGTGGTGGTGCTGATCGGCGCGCGCCTGAACTGGCTGCTCTCGCACGGCAAGGGCAAGACCTGGGCTCAGGAGAAGGGCGCCAAGCGATTCATCCAGATCGACATCGCCCCGACCGAGATCGACAGCAACGTCGCCATCGAGGCGCCGGTGATCGGCGACATCGGCTCCTGCGTGGCCGCGCTGCTGGCCGGCATCGACGCCAAGTGGGCCAAGCCGCCGGCCGAATGGACCGGCGCCATCGCCGAGCGCAAGGACAAGAACCTGTCGAAGATGGCCGCCACGCTGGCCGCGCGGCCCTCGCCGATGAACTTCCACAGCGCGCTGAGCGTGATCCGCGACCAGGTGAAGGCGCGGCCCGACGCCATCGTCGTCAACGAGGGCGCCAACACGCTGGACTTCGCGCGCAGCATCGTCGACATGTACGAGCCGCGCAAGCGCCTGGACGTGGGCACCTGGGGGATCATGGGCATCGGCATGGGCTTCTCCGTGGCCGCGGCCGTGGTCACGGGCAAGCCGGTGATCGCCATCGAGGGCGACAGCGCCTTCGGCTTCAGCGGCATGGAGGTGGAAACCATCTGCCGCTACAACCTGCCGGTCTGCGTGATCGTCTTCAACAACAACGGCGTCTACCGCGGCACCGACGTGAACCCCAGCGGCACGAGCGACGTGGCGCCCACCGTGTTCGTCAAGAACGCGCGCTACGACAAGCTGATGGAAGCCTTCGGCGGCGTGGGCGTGAACGCCACCACCGCCGACGAGCTGCAGAAGGCCCTCGCCGAGGCCGTCGCCTCGGGCCGCCCGACCCTCATCAACGCCGTCATCGACGAGACGGCGGGCACCGAGAGCGGCCGCATCACGAGCCTGAACCCCGCCACGGCGAAGAAGAAGTAACCCGCGTTCCGTTTCATTCAAGGAGATATCCCAATGAGCAACAAGCCCCTCAACGGCATCAAGATCATCGACTTCACGCACGTGCAGGCCGGTCCCGCATGCACGCAGATGCTGGCCTGGTTCGGCGCCGACGTGATCAAGGTGGAGCGTCCCGGCGCGGGCGACGTGACGCGCTCGCAGCTGCGCGACATCCCCGACGTCGACGCGCTCTACTTCACCATGCTCAACAGCAACAAGCGCTCGATCACGCTGGACACGAAGAAGCCCGAGGGCAAGGCCGTGCTGGAGAAGCTGATCCGCGAATCCGACGTGCTGGTGGAAAACTTCGGCCCCGGCGCGCTCGACCGCATGGGCTTCACCTGGGAGCGCATCCAGGAGCTGAACCCCAAGATGATCGTCGCCTCGGTCAAGGGCTTCAGCGAAGGCCACCACTACGAGGACCTGAAGGTGTACGAGAACGTGGCGCAGTGCGCCGGCGGCGCGGCATCCACCACCGGCTGGTGGAAGGGCGGCAATTCCGTGCCGACCATCTCGGCTGCCGCGCTGGGCGACTCCAACACCGGCATGCACCTGGCCATCGGCATCCTGACGGCCATCATCGGCCGCCAGCAGACCGGCAAGGGCCAGAAGGTGGCCTGCTCGATGCAGGACGCCGTGCTCAACCTGTGCCGCGTGAAGATGCGCGACCAGCAGCGCCTGGACAGCGTGGGCTACCTCGAGGAGTACCCGCAGTACCCGCACGAGATGGGCGCGTTCGCCGACAAGGTCGTGCCGCGCGGCGGCAACGCCGGCGGCGGCGGCCAGCCCGGCTGGATCCTGAAGTGCAAGGGCTGGCAGACCGACCCCAACGCCTACATCTACTTCACGGTGCAGGGCCACGCCTGGGAGCCGATCTGCGAGGCGCTGGGCAAGCCCGAGTGGAAGACCGATCCCGACTACATGACGGCCAAGGCCCGCCAGCCGCACATCGAGCAGATCTTCGCCACCATCGAGGACTTCATCAAGGACAAGACCAAGTTCGAGGCGGTGGACATCTTCCGCAAGTACGACATTCCGT